>Ga0302319_10001931_pt1 | contig 45789 bp, 35 predicted proteins | sample Bog_T0_2_FD_203319 | JGI IMG/M metagenome (GOLD analysis project Ga0302319, IMG submission 203319) | Peat permafrost microbial communities from Stordalen Mire near Abisko, Sweden - Bog_T0_2 | ecosystem: Environmental > Terrestrial > Soil > Wetlands > Peat | place: Sweden: Abisko, Stordalen Mire...
TCATAAGTTATAACGTCGATGCTACAGGGAGCCGGCAACTGAAATCCAGATTCGCACGCGAGTTGTCTCTGTTGTTGCGAACCCCTAGCCAGCAGAGGGTTCGGAAGTTTGAGGCCTACTGCGGAGCTGGACCACGCACAACCTGGACAAAATCGCCGGTGCGCACCTGCCTGAAAAACGCGGCTTTCACGTCGCCGGCATTCAGTTCAAAGTACCTCTTTGCAGCACGAATCGGCTCGTCGAGCGGAAGGCCAATTTGAGCGCGTCCAAGCAGTCCTTCAGCAACCGCGCTTTCACTCGACTCGCTCAAGGGAATCTGCCTTAGGAGCAACGCCTTGGCCTGCTGCAACTCGCCCGCGGAGACATTCTCGGTTCGCATCTGGTCAAGATCGCGCTGAATCAAAGCCCTCGCTTTCGAGACATTCTCAGGATTGCAGCCATAGTCGACGGAATAGCTGGCCCTGGTCTTCGAGGCGCTCAGACTTACATTGACGGTATAGACGTAGCCGGCCACCTGGCGCAGGTCGTGATAGAGACGCGTGGCGTAAAAACCTCCGCCCAAAACATGATTTCCCAATTGCAGCGGATAATAATCGGGGTCAAAGCGGTTCAGCTTCAGTTGCTCGGCGAGAACCACGGTGTCTTGCACAGCCTCGGAGTCTGCTACATTGACGGCCGAGGGTTTGTTGATGGGGACGGGAGGCAGCGTCGTATCGGGCTTCGGGCCAGCCGCCTTCCAGTCCCCGAACCATTTTTCAATCACTTGCCGTGCTTCGTCCGGAGTGACATCGCCAATCACCACGATCGTGGTGAGGTCGGGGCGAAAGGTGGAAGCATAAAACTGCTTCAATTCGTCCAGAGTGATCTTGCCCACCGTAGCTGGTGTCACCTCCCTCAGCGCCGGATCGCCGGCGGGCAGCAACCCCAGGTCGAGCGCGCGCGATGTCCGGTAGCCGGGGCTTTGCAAGTTGCCCTCAACAAACTGCGCCGTCTGCTTCTGAACGACGGCAAATGCCTCCGCCGGCAGCGCTGGATGAAGCTCGTTGTCAGCCAGCAACTCGACGCCGCGAGAGAAGTGCTCCTTCAACACATCCACTGAAAAGTTGAAGCCCGCACTCTCGTTCGCGGCAATATCATCAAGCGCCTTCTGGAAGGCCAGCCGGTCCAGCGTCCGGGTTCCGTAGGAGAATAGCCCGTCAAGAAGGTCGGAGACACCTTCCTGTCCAGCCGGCGTCTCCAGGTCGGATTCGTGCTTTACTGAACCCGCAACCGAGACGGTCGGGCTTGTCTGGTCCGTCTTTACGATCAAACGAAGTCCGTTGGGCAGCGTTGTATCGGTGACGTTGATGAAATTTTCAGGAACCTTGAGCTGGGCCAGCGCATCTGCCGCCCAAGTGGGAAGCTCGACCGGTTTGGTGGGAGCCGAGGTGAGCTGCTCCGCGCCGCCAAATCCCTTTCCGGAGACGGGTTGTCCCGTCGGCACCGGCTTCAAAGTCGCGGTAATGGAGTTCTCGTCAACCAGCAATTCTTTGGCAACCCGGTTCACGTCCGCGAGCGTGACCCGCTTGATGGCTTTAATGTCTTCATCGGGAGAGGTGCGGCCCTCGGCGGCCAGAGCACTCGACCAGACGTTTGCCAAGCCGGGGATCGAATTCCGTTCAAACTCCGCGGAGGCGACCTCGCTGCGAATGGCCGCCGCAACCAGATCCTCCGGGACACCCTTTTGCGCATAGCCTGCCAGGATTGACCGCAGTTCCTTGATGGCGCCGGAAGCGTCCGCGCCGGAAGGCAGAGCGACCACTCCGTAGCCGACACTGGCCTTGGGATAGGTCTCCGCCATACCGAATTGCGCCGCCAGCGCCTTGCCCGCCGGGACCATTCCGTAGATATCGGCGCGTTGGCTGGCAAGCACATCGGCCAGAATCTGACTGGCCGCGTAATCCTTGGAACTCGTTCCGGGGAAGCGATAGGCAATGAAGCTGAGAATGTAAGGGAGATTGCTGTCCAGCGTGAAGGTCTCCGACTTGACGGGCTTCAATTCGACTGTCAACCGCTCGGGTAATGGATGGCTGGCAACATCGCCAAACCACTGCCGGATTTTTGTAATTGCCGAGTCGGGATCCACATCCCCCACAATCACCAAAATGGCATTGCCGGGCGTGTACCACTTCTTGTAGAAGTCCTGAAGCATCTCGCTCGTGGTGGCGTCAAAGGAGGCCTTTGTGCCAAGAGGATCGTGCGCATACGGAGTGCCCGCGAAGAGATCCTGATTGAGGCGGTCGAGGAATTTGTAGGTGGGATTGGAGAGGTCGCGCGCCACTTCCTGTTCGATTGCTCCCCGCTCCTGCGACCACTCCTGCTGGCTGTCGTCGATCCCATGCAGGCAGGCGGCCTGCGCCTCGAGAGCAATGTCAAGATCCGCGGCCGGAACAGTGGCAAAATACTGGGTGATGTTCTGCTGCGTATCGGCGTTGTTCTGGCCTCCGAGTTGCGCATAAATGGCAGAGGTCTGGTCTGCCGTCAACCCTGTGCATCCGCGAAAGGCCATGTGCTCCTGCGCATGGGCCATGCCCGGAAACCCTGGAGGCGTTTCATTGCCGCCGACGAGAAAATTCATCTCCACCGTGACCACCGGGGCGAGCGTGTTGCGGAGAATGACGACGCGCATGCCGTTGGGCAGCGTGGCGCGCACAGCTTTTGTTTGATCTTGAGAGAAAGCCGTTGATGCAAGCAAGCCGAAGGCGGCAAGCAGAACCAGCAGAGGCAGAAGAGGCTTTGAATTCATTTTGATGTTCTCCAAACCTATCTGCCGTGGCAGACAAGATGCATATGAAACGGGTTCTTGGATGAGCTGGCCACAGCAAGTGTTGCACGGTCCGGCTATAGCGAATGTGCTCCCCTTTTCCCTCAATCCATCATAAATGACGCTTGCGTCTGCAATGTGCTTGCCGAGGGCTGCCGGCCCCACTGCAAGTGCTGAGCGGATAAAATTGTCTTGAGTGGTGTCGTTTGCCGGTCAACGACAATACAATTACCGATTCATTGGGCTAAGGTGGAGCATTCAGTTGACGAAATCAGAGAAACAACAGCGGCCTATCAAGGATATTCTGCTGGACGGGGATGGCTTCGAACTCGGCGACGGCTTGTTGACTCTTGGCGGCGAGCGCAATCGACGCTTCATGCAGTGCCGCGAGGCTGAAGGAGATTCCGCGCGCTCAGCACCGGCCAACGACCTTCGCGGAAAAAACGGTCCGCGCATCGGCGTTCTGGCCATCCAGGGCAACTACGCCAGCCACGCGCAGGCGCTGATCGAGGCCGGCGCAACGCCCGTCGAAGTCCGCAAGCCGGAGCAGCTAGCCAGCTTGGACGGCCTGGTGCTGCCGGGCGGCGAATCCACCACCATGCTCAAATTTCTGAAGCTCCGCTTCTTTCATGCTTTGGAGGAGTTTTGTGGAAGCAAGCCCGTCTTTGGCACCTGCGCGGGAGCGATTCTGCTGGCCCGCGAGGTGATCAACCCGGCGCAACGCAGTCTTGGGCTGCTCGATGCAGTGGTGGAGCGCAACGCCTACGGCCGGCAGATCGATTCAGCCATTGTGACCGCGCAGACCGCCCTTGCCGGAGGTCCGCTGGAGATGGTATTCATCCGCGCGCCGCGCATTGTCTCAGTTGGCCCCGGCGTCGAGATTCTGGCGGAGCGCGATGGCTTTCCGACGCTGGTCCGGGAGGGCCGTATTCTGGCCGCGACCTTTCATCCTGAGCTTTCCAGTGACCGGCGCGTCCACCGTCTCTTCGTTGAGGCCGTCGAGGCCAACATTCTCAATCCGTCCTAAGTACTACAATTGCTTTTGCTCTGAATACGAGGATATAAGCAAAGACCCGGGCCTAAAGGCCGGATGGATTTGCCTCTTTTCAGGGGCCTTAAGGCTCCTGCTCCCTCCGTGATGGGCGATCTATGACTGTAGTAATAGTCCGCTCATGCGGTTGCGCTCCCGGTTCTCTGCTTATCTTTGACCCCGGATCGCCGTCCTCCATCTCCTTCGGGCGCGAGGGTGAGGGCGATGCACTGGATGAAGAATGGCTGAACGCGGTATAGTGGCCTCTATGATCAACCATTGCAATCAATTCATTCTCTGCCTCGCAGTCATGCTTCCGGTCTCGGGCCTGGTTGCAGCTTCTCAATCCGTGAACAAACAAATTGGCATCTTTACCGGCTCGACCGACGTGGGCAAGCCGCTGCCCGGCTCAACCGTCTTTAGTCCGGCGAGCGGAAGCTACCGCGTCACAGGCGGCGGGGAGGATATGTGGGCGAGCGAAGACTCCTTCCACTTCAGTTGGGTCAAGCTCACAGGCGACGCAACGCTGACCGCCGACGTGCAGTTTCCGGCCAATGTTCCCCAACCTCTGGAGAAGGCGGTGCTGATCTTCCGTCAGAGCCTTGACCCGGCATCGGCTTACGCGGACCTTGCCATCCACGGCGACGGGCACGCGACGATTCAGTGGCGCGCGGTGGCCGGTGGCAAAACCGAGGACGCAGTGGCGCCGCTGCATGGCCCCGCCCGGCTGCGTATTGAGCGCAAAGGCAATCTCTTCATCACCTCGGTGGGGGCTGCCGATGGCAAGCTGACGGCATTTTCCTCAACGACAGTGGTGATGAATGGGCCGGTCTACGTGGGCATCGGCTTCTGCGCGCATAACGCCGCTGGGCTGGCCTCGGCGACGTTTTCGAATGTAAAGATCGAGCGGGCGGCGAAGTAGGGTTTTCTGATTCTTTGAATAGAGTTGAGGCTCTCAGACTCTCACTCTTACAGGGCAAAAGCCCTCGTGTTTGACCGCATAAATGGGTAATTCATCATGGACAAGCGCGGACGCGGACGTCCGCGCTACAGCCGGCCGGGAGGCCGGCGCTACATTCAATTAATTACCCAATCACGCGGTCACGGTACTAGTGAATGATGACCACGTTCATGCTCCAGGGGGTGAGGGTCAGCGTCAGAGGCAAGGTCGGCGAGTTGATGGTGCTGGTTGTGGGTGGCGCCCAGACGGGAGTCGCCGCGTTTGTCTGGTCGTAGAGCGACTTGTCGTAGCTCTCGACGGTGACGGTCGAAGCCGTGGTTTGCCCTGAGAGCGTGACCGCAACCGTCTCGCTCGCGGTCTCGTTCAGGTTGAAGAGCACCAGCGCCGTGCCGCTGTTTGGATTGGTCGCTGCATAAGCGCGCACATCGTTGGTATCGCCGCTCACGCTGGCGGTCAGTTGATGTTCGCCATTGATGGCCACGCTGCTCATGAGTTGAAAGGCGCGCGCGGTGGGAGACATCGTCCCCATGGGACCTGCTCCAGGACAGTTCCCGGTAGGATCGGAGGGCCCATCGGAGAAGATATTATAGGCTCCGAAGTTCTGCCATCCATAGACCGAAGAAGTATCATTTCCGGCCTGGCCGTTGCAGTTTCCGAAGCCGATCCACCAGGTCAGGCGCGAGACTCCGTCGTTCATCATCTCGCCCAGCACCTGTCCGGCATACAGGCCCTGGGTAATCGACCAACTCTGCTTGCCCGGACTGGTATAAGGCCCGCCGATCTCGCCCACATATATAGGTGTGTCCGGCTTTCCCGCCGTGGCCAGCTCTGCCTTGATGGTGTTGATCTCTGTGGTCAGCCCTTGCGCCGCCTGCTGGGTGATGAAGGTATCGCTTTCTTCGCCCGGCGTCTCAGGATAGTAGTGATATTCGACGAAGTCATAGGGCGCATTGGCGAGCACGATCGGATCCCAGACAGGAGAGTTGCCCGGATTGACGCTGACGCCGACCAGCACGTTGGGATTGGCCGCCTTGATGTCGGGATAATAGCCGTTCTTCGTGGCGGCAGCGTAGGTAGCGGCGTCGTTGGGAATGGTGTGCAGATCTGTCTCCCAAGCGCCGTATTCCTCGTTGCCCACCGTAATGTGAGAGACATAGTTGCCGTTTGCCAATGCGTTAGCGGCCCAGGCAGCGGCTTCCGTGGGGTCGCCGGGGCCGGTGCAGGCCTCGTCGGTGCCGTAATTGGCGGTGAGCGCCACGTCCAGGTTTGCCGGAGCGATCTCTTCGCTGATCAGCGGCTCCGGGAATTGATCGCCTGCGGGAACCCAGTACGACGGCGCCAGGGGAATGCCATCGCACTGATAATTATTCGCCCAGTGGTAAACATCGGACGCCGAACCGCCCGGCCAGCGCAGTGCCCTGATGCCTGCCGCCTTGAACGCGGCGGCGATTCCGGGAATAGATTGGTCATACCAATAGCCCCCATTCACGCCCAGAATCTGGTCCGTCACAGCCGGGCCGAGGCTCGCTTGGTTCACTGTAATCAGGCTCAGGAATGTCACCGTTACCGTTTGCGTAATTGCAGATCCGGTGGGAGGAGTTACCGTCAGGGTATAGGTTGTGGTCGCCGCTGGAGTGACGCTCACCGCCGTCCCGCTGGTAACGCTCAAACTGCCCGGCGTGATGACTCCCGTGCCATTGGCGAAGATGGCGGTCAGATTGGCGCTGCCCCCAGCCGGGATGGCAGACGGAGTCGCCACGAAGCTGGTGATCGCAGGCGGCGGAAACACGGTAACCGTAACCGTCTGCGAGACCGAGGCTCCGCTGGTTGGCGTTACCGTAAGAGTGTAAGTGGTCGTCACTGTTGGACTTACGCTCACCGGCACGCCGTCTGTAACCGGGATGTTCCCCGGCGTGATCACGCCTGTTCCATAGGCGATATAGGCGGTCAGAGTTGTGCTTGATCCTACCGTAATGGTTGGATTGGAAGTCTCGAAGCTGGAGATCACTGCGCCGTGAGTTGAGCCCCCGCTGCTGGAGGAACCGCCGCAGCCAACCAGGCCGCCCAAGCCGAGGCTGAGAGCCAGGGCGCCTACCGTGTGAACATAGAAGCGTTTCATGATATTTCCTGAGTGAGGCAGAATTGTAAACTGACCGCCGCGCGTAGTATAAACCCCGCTGGCCACACCTGTGCACGGAGAATCGCTGCCCTACATCTCCCGCGCCCGCTCGATGGCGCGAATCACCGCCCGCGCCTTGTTGATCGACTCCTGGTACTCCAGTTCGGGCACGGAGTCGGCGACGATGCCACCGCCGGCCTGCACGTAGCCTTTGCCGCCAATGGCCAGCATGGAACGGATGGCGATGCAGGAGTCCAGATTGCCGGAGTAATCGGCGTAGAGTACCGCGCCGCCATAGCTGCCGCGGCGCACCGGCTCCAGTTCCTCGATGATCTCCATGGCGCGCACCTTGGGCGCACCGCTGAGCGTGCCGGCGGGGAAGCAGGCGCGCAGTGCGTCCACGGCGGTCAGCTCGTGGCGGAGCTGGCCGGTGATGGCGCTGACGATGTGCATCACGTGGGAGTAGCGCTCGATAAACATCAGCCGGTCAACCTTGACGGAGCCGAACTGGCTGACGCGGCCCACGTCGTTGCGGCCCAGGTCGACCAGCATCACGTGCTCGGCGCGCTCCTTTTCGTCGTGGATCATCTCGTCGGCGAGGGCCTGGTCTTCGGCCTCGGTCGAGCCGCGTGGGCGGGTTCCGGCGATGGGCCGGTACTCGACCTTGCCCTGATGGACACGCACCAGCAGCTCCGGCGAGGAGCCGGCCAACTCGAGGGTCTGCGTGGTGGGCGCTTTTAATTTTTTGGAGGAGCTCTTCGGCTGATCGGGGACGCCGCCCAGCGGGCCCTCCGGCGCAAAGCGCAGGAAGAACATATACGGGCTGGGATTGACGGTGCGCAGGGCGCGATAGACCTGGAAGCTGTCGGCCTCCGGCTCCACATCAAAGCGCTGCGCGATGACAGCTTGAAAGATGTCGCCCGCCCGGATGTACTCCTGGGTGCGGTGGACAGCGGCCAGGAAGTCTTTTTTGGCGGTGCGGGGCCGCACTTTGAGCGCGCCTTTGGTTTTGCGCGCGGCCAGCCTGGGCAGCGGCTGGGCGAGGCGCTTTTCCAGCCGGTCGAGGCGGGCGATGGCCTTGTCATAAGCGTTGGCCGGCTTGCCGCGGGTCACGTCGGCGGTGGCCACGAGCCAAATCTCCTTGCGCACGTGGTCAAATGCCAGCACTTCGTCGAAGAAGAGCAGGCAGGCGTCGGGAATGCCCAGCTCGTCGGTGGCCAGCTCCGGCAGCCGCTCGACCTGGCGGACGGCATCGTAAGAGAAGAAGCCTACGGCCCCGGCGGTAAAGGGCGGCAAACCAGGGATGCGCGCCGGCTTGTGGCCGCTGAGGGCGCGGCGCAGCACGGCGAAGATGTCGCCTTCGAGTTGGACGACCTTTTTGCCCTCGGTGATGGTGATCTCGCGGCCGCGCGCCACGATGCGCTTGAAGGGAGCAAGACCGATGAAGGTGTAGCGGCCCACCTGCTCGCCGTTCTCGACCGATTCGAGGATGAAGCACTCGCGCTCAGGCCATGCGGCGCGCAGAAAGGCCGAGACGGGCGTTTCGAGGTCAGCCAAGAGGATGCGGCAGACGGGAACAAGCGTGTGCTCGCGAGCGAGCGCGAGGAACTCCTTGCGGCTGGGCTGGACGGAATGTTTCGATGGTTTCACAAATTCAGTGTAATGGTTCGGGTCTTGTCATTCGGATACGGGATATGGAGTGAAGCTGCCTATTCGGTCACGCTGCCGACGGAATCTTTGCGGTATGCTGGACGGGGCTTGACGCAACGGGCTGCCGGACCTAGACTCGGAGAGGTTTGCGCATACGGGCCGAGAACTGCAAGCTGAGCTGTCCCGGCCAGCAGAATTGGAGAGATTTATGGAATCGGTATCGCTTGAACAGGAGATCAATCCCTGGGAAGCACAGGCAGCGCGCTTTGATTTTGCGGCGCGCAAGCTGAATCTGGAAGAAGGTTTGTGGAAGCTGCTGCGCTCCCCGGCGCGCGAGATCATCGTGCACTTTCCCGTAGCCCTGGACAATGGCCAGATAGAGATGTTCACCGGCTTCCGGGTGCAGCACTCGATTGCGCGCGGACCGGGCAAGGGCGGCTTCCGCTACTCGCCGGACGTGACCCTGGACGAGGTGCGCGCCCTGGCCAGTTGGATGACCTGGAAGTGCGCGGTGGTCAACATTCCCTTCGGCGGCGCCAAGGGCGGGGTCATCTGCGATCCCAAGAAGATGAGCCAGGGCGAACTGGAGCGCATGACCCGCCGCTACACCTCGGAGATTATTGATTTCATTGGACCGGAAAAGGATGTTCCCGCGCCCGACATGAACACCAACGAGCAGACCATGGCCTGGATCATGGACACCTACTCGATGCACATGGGGCGCACCGTGACCAGCGTGGTGACCGGCAAGCCGATCAACATGGGCGGCTCGCGCGGCCGCACCGAGGCCACCGGCCACGGCATTCAGGTGATCTGCGACGAGAGCCTGCGCTACCTGAAGATGCCCATCGACGGCTGCCGCGTGGTCATCCAGGGCTTCGGCAACGTCGGCTCGAATGCCGCGCGGCTGATGATGGAGCACGGCTACAAGATTGTCGGCATCGCCGAGCAGGACGGCGGCCTGGCCAACCCCAACGGCATCGAGATTCATCAGTTGCTGGAGTACAAGCGCCGCAACAACACGATTCTCGGCTTCCGCGGCGCCGAGGCCACGCCCAGCGAGGAACTGCTGGTCTCCGAGTGCGAGATACTTATCCCGGCGGCCACAGAAAATGTGATTACCAGCCGCAACGCCGACCAGATCAAGGCGCGCATCATTGTCGAGGGCGCCAACGGCCCCACCACGGCCGTCGCCGATGAGATTCTTGCCGAGAAGCGCATCTTCATCATGCCCGACATTCTGGCCAATGCCGGCGGCGTGACCGCCAGTTATTTCGAGTGGGTGCAGGACCGCCAGGGCTATTTCTGGAAGGAGGCCGTGGTCAATGAGCAGATGGAGACCATTCTGCGCGACAGCTTCGACGATGTGGTGCGCTACGCCGAGGCGCACAATGTCAACAACCGCATCGCCGCTTATATGCTGGCCATTGATCGAGTGGCCTACACCATTCGACAGCGCGGCATCTACGCCTAGCCACCTGCGGGCACCTGCGGTGCGGCCACTCGCTCGCTTGTCGCTCGCATGGGCGATCACGAAGCAGGTCAACGGATGATAACAACCAAAGCGGGATGAGCCATTGGCTTGTCCCGCATTTTTCTTTTGCGCGGGCGCAACTATTTCCGCGCTGCACTGTTACTACTAGAAGAAGTTGAAAACACGAGGAGAGAGAAGATGAAGCTGATAAGCCGCATTCTTTCACGGTGCATTGCTGCGTTCCTGGTTTGCGCGCTGCTGGCGCCCTCGATAGCCAGCGCCGCGCCGATTCCGCTCACTCCAGAACAGGCCCATGCGCGCATCCAGCGCATCGGCGTAGGTAACCTGGTCGGCGTGCAACTGCGAACCGGTATTGCTTACGCGGGCAAGATCACAAGCATTGACGCGCAATCCTTCGGCCTGGAGCGCTATGGAGAAGAGCAGGCCACGGCAGTGTCTTACAGCGATATTGCATTCCTTCAGGTGCGGCTCTCGGTGGATTATCTGGCGCGCCGGCCGGTGACTCCCGAGGCCGTTCATGCGCAACTGCTGAAGCGCGGTCTGGGAAACTGGGCTGCGGTGCAGTTGGTGAACGGGGTTGTATTTTGCGGCAGCATCGTCAGCATTGACGAAAAATCCTTTGGCTTGCAACTGTGGGGCGATCCGGAGGTGACGCCGGTAGCGTATAGCGATGTCGTTTATCTCCAGACAGGGATGACTGGCGGCCAGAAGGCGTTTTTCATCGCTCTTCCCATCGCCTTTACTGCTGCAATTATCGGGGGAGCTGTAGCCATGCATAACAATCAACCCAAGATGCCCAAGATGCCCACCATTCCCACGCAACCCGTCTTTCCATACTGAGCCAAGCTGTGATCCTGGTTGGAGAGCAGTGTCACTTTGCAGCCTGCCAGCCGCGCAGGCGCAGGCTGTTGGCCAGTACGCTGACCGAACTGAGGGCCATCGCGGCGGCGGCCAGCCAGGGGCTGAGCAGAATGTGAAAGTGCGGGTAGAGCGCGCCCGCCGCCAGCGGGATGCCAAGCAGATTGTACCCGGCGGCCCAGACGAGATTTTGACGCATGACGCGCAGAGTGGCGCGGGCCAGCTCAAGCGCGGCGGGAATGGCGGCGGGCTGAGCGCGCAGCAGCAACACATCGCCTGCCTCCTGCGCCAGGTCGGCCCCCGAGCCCATTGCGATGCCGGCGTCGGCCTGAGCCAGTGCGGCTGCGTCGTTGATGCCGTCGCCCACCATGGCCACGCGCAGGCCGCTGGCTTGCAGGGCGCGAATGCGGGCCAGCTTGCCGGCTGGATCGAGGCCGGCTTCCCACCCCAGCGACGAAGACCTGTCGCTGGGGACCCCGGCTTCCACTTCAGTAATGCCTGCCTGTTGCGCGATGGGCGCGGCTGCCTCGGCTGAGTCGCCGGTGAGCATCAGCACACGGAGACCGGCGCGGCGCAAGGCGACCACGGCCTCGCCTGCATCGGGGCGCAGCGCGTCGCGGGCGTCGAAGTAGCCGACTGGCGCGCCGTCCAGAGCCATCCACAGCCGGGTAACTCCTGGCTCCGGCGGGTCTTCGGCGCTAGGCAGAGGAATGAAAAACTCCTTGAAGAGCGCTTCATTGCCCAGTAGGCAGTCGCGGCTCTCGACTTTGGCGCTGAGGCCGCGACCGGGCAAAACCTGCGCGTCTTCCGCCGGCTGCCAGTGGAGATTCCGCGCCCGCGCCGCATCGATGACGGCGTGAGCCAGCGGATGGTTTGACCGCTCTTCGGCTGCGGCGGCGATGCGCAGGAGGTCGTTTTCTTCAGGGGCTAAAGCCCCATCTTCATATTGTTGCTTTTGCGGCACGACTGAAGTCGTGCCCTGACACAAATGAACGACAGTCAGCACCGGGCGGCCCACGGTCAGCGTTCCAGTCTTGTCGAGCACAACCACGTCGAGATGCGCGAGGCGTTCGAGGGCCTCGCCGCCCTTGAAGAGTACTCCAAGCTGTGCGCCACGGCCCACGGCCACGGTGAGCGCGGCGGGCACAGCCAGGCCCATGGCGCAAGGGCAGGCGACGACCAGCACGGCGACGGTCGCGGAGAGGGCCATTTCCAGCGAGTGCGCGGCGACAAGCCAAATGAGAAAGGTGAGCGCGGCCAGAGCCAGCACGATGGGAACGAAGATCGAGCTGGCGCGGTCGGCCAACCGCTCCATCGGCGCGCGCGAGCTTTGCGCCTGGGCAACCATGCGGCCAATCTGCGCCAGCATCGTCGCCTCGCCCAGCGACTCGGCGCGGCAGGTGACAGCGCCTTCGTAGTTGAGCGAACCGGCCAGCACGCGTCCGCCCACTGAGCGATCGAGCGGCGTCGGCTCGCCGGTCAGCATCGATTCGTCCACGGTGGTGCGGCCTTCCACAATCGTCGCGTCCACCGGAAAGCGCTCGCCGGGAAGCACCAGCACAGAGTCGCCCACCTCAATCTCTTCGAGCGGAACAATGGTTGCGACGCCGTCTTGAAAGCGGCGGGCGGTGGCCGGCTTGAGCCGCGAGAGTGAGTCGAGCGCGGCCAGGGCGCGGCGTTTGGCGCGGGCTTCCAGGCTTTTACCCAACAAGAGAAAACCGATGATGAGCAAGACCGCGTCAAAGTAAACCGGACGGCCGGGCGCGGGCCAGATCGTGGAGTAGGCGGAATAGAGAAAGGCCACGCCGGTTCCGAGGCTGACCAGCGTGTTCATATTTGTAGTGCAGTGGCGCAGGGCGCGCGCCGCGCTCAGGTAGATTCCGCGCCCCGCCCATGCCATGAAGAAGGCCGTGAGCGCGAGCAGAGAGCAGCGCAACGGCTCCGATGGCAGCGCAAAGAGCCACGGCAGCAAACGCATCAGCGCGTGGTCCATCGCGCCCATGTTTTCACTGAGCGGCATGGTAAGCAACATCGTCGCCGCGCCGGCAATCAAGGTCGCGTAGGCCTTGCGTTCGGCGTCTTTATCGAGCGATTCTGATGAGGTTTGGGAAACTGCGTCAGCGCGGGGCAGAACGGCGTCATAGCCCGCGGCGCGAACAGCCTCGACTAACTGCGCGGGCGTGGCGATGGCCGGATTGAAGACCACGCTGGCGCGATGAGCCATCAGATCGACACGCGCCGATTCGACTCCGGCTGTGGCGCGCAGAGCCTCTTCCACATGATGCTGGCAGGAGGCGCAGGTCATGCCGAGGATAGGCAGGACAATGGATTGATTCGCAGGCGCAGGCATAAGTTGACTTAGGCTTCCAGTTGCGCGGTGAATCCCGCCTTGGCCACCGCGGCAAGGGCGAGATCGACGGGCGCCGGGGCGAGACTGGAGGAGAACCGCGCCGCGCCGACGCGCACCTCTTGGACGGCGACGCCCTCGACCGAGGCCAGGGCTTGCGTGACGCGCCGCACACAGGCGCCGCAGTGCATCCCATCGATGTGCAGCGTGAACTCCTTCATGCCAGCCTCCCGTTTGTCTTTGATGATACGCCGAAGCATCAGAGGCTCGCGAGCGCTGCGGCGGCCGCGCCGTTCCGGTAGACTGAAAGGGAAATGAGTATGATCCTCAAGATTCAAATCGCCGCGCTGCCCCTTGCGTTGGCCGCCGTGCTGGCGCTGGCTGGCTGCGGCACGCCCGGAGCGCCGCAGCCGCCCTCGCTCAACCTGCCGGAGCGCGTGGCCGACCTGGCCGCCAGTCGCGCCGGCAATCAGGTGGCGCTCACCTGGACGATGCCGAAGCGGAACACCGACAAGCTGCTGCTCGATGGCAATATTGCGGTCCGCGTCTGCCGGGGCGCCTGCGACGCGGCCGGAATTAACATCACGGCGGCTTCTGGCGCGAATGCCGCGTTTACCGATATTCTGCCTGTCGAACTGGCTGCTGGGGCGCCGCGCACGCTCAGCTACTTTGTCGAACTTCGCAATAACAAGGGTCGTTCGGCCGGACTGTCGAACGCCGCCATTGTGCTGGCGGGAGCTGCCCCCGCGCCGGTGGATGGGCTGAGCGCCGAGGTGCGCAAAGACGGCATGGCTCTGCGCTGGACGCCCGTTGCCCAGGATTCGTCTGCTGTTCGGCTGCATCGCAAGCTGCTCACGCCGCCCGCAGCCAAGCCGAAAGAGAGGCTTTTGGCGCCGCCACCTGAGCCGGTCGAGCAGAGCCTGATTGTTGAGGCAGGCTCGCAGGCAGGCCGCGCGCTCGACAAGGAGATCCGCTTCGGCCGGAGCTACGAGTACCGCGCACAGCGCGTCGCCCGTGTCACGGAGGATGGCAAGACGCTGGAGCTGGCTGGCCCGCTTTCGGCTCCGCTACGCGTCGAGGCGCGGGATATTTTTCCGCCCGATACGCCCACTTCCCTGGCCGCCGTGGCCACTACGGTTGAAAACGGAAGCGCGCCGGCCATCGATCTGAGCTGGCAACCGGTGAACGACGCCGATCTGGCCGGTTACATCGTCTATCGCCGTGAGGCCGAGGCTGAGTGGCAGCGCATCTCGCCCGCCGAGCCGCTCATCGCGCCGGCCTTCCGCGACACTCAGGTGCAGCCGGGCCACAGCTACCGCTACGCTGTCACCACCATCTCCCAGAGCGGACACGAAAGCGCCCGCTCGGCCGAGGCTGAGGAGTCTGTGCCCAATCCATAGCCGCCTGCGCCCTGTTATTCTTACCGTGTGAACCACTCTCGCCGCATCGGCCAACTGCGCCGCTGTTTGACCAAAGCCGGGCTTCATGGCCTGTTGGTCACGCATCTGCCCGACTTGCGCTATCTCTCTGGATTCACTGGTTCGAGCGCCGCGCTGGCTGTCACTCGGCACAGTGCGCGCCTCTTCACGGACGGCCGATACACATCGCAGGCTGCCGAAGAGGTTTCAGCCGCCGAGGTCGATATCGTTGCCAGTTCGCCGGCGGTGAACGCCGTCCAGTGGCTTGCGGCGCAACCCGGCGTCGAGTTTGCCGGATTTGATCCCAGCAAAACTACCGTCGCCAATTTGGCCCGCTACAGAGCCGAGCTTCCAGCCAAGCTACGCCGCAACTTTCTCACTACATTGGCCGCGCCGCTGGTTGAGCCTCTGCGTATGGTCAAGGACGTGGACGAGCTGGCCGTGATGACCGAGGCGGCGCTCATTGGCTGCAAGCTCTTCGATCACATCCTCGGTTTCATTCGCCCCGGTTTGGCGGAGTTTGAAGTGGCCGCTGAGTTGGAGCACCAGGCTCGCTTGCTGGGAGCCGAGGGAATGTCGTTTGAGACGATCGTCGCCGCCGGCGAGCGCTCAGCGATGCCGCATGGCCGCGCCACCGCCGCCAAACTGCCCCGCCGGGGCTTTGTAACGATGGACTTTGGGGTGATCTTCAAGGGGTACTGCTCGGATATGACGCGCACGATTCATCTGGGCAAGCCCACGGCCAAAGAGCGCGCCGTTTACGAGGCTGTGCTGGAGGCGCAGCAGGCTGGGGTTGCCGCGGTGGCCGCCGGCGCAAGCTGCGCGGAGGTGGATGAGGCTGCGCGCGGTGCGCTGCGCAGGGCGAGATTGGCGGAGGCATTTACGCACTCCACCGGCCACGGCGTGGGCCTGGAGATTCATGAGCCGCCGCGCATCGGCGCCGCGGAGACAACCAGGCTGCTCGCCGGAATGGTCATCACAATTGAGCCGGGAGTGTATCTGGCTGGCCGCTTCGGCATACGAATCGAGGATATGGTGGCTGTGACGCGCAGCGGAGGCCAGGTGCTGACACCGGCTCCCACGGCGCTGATTGAACTTTGAATTGAAACCCGTTTCGCGCGAGCGCGTGAGTGAAGGTACGAATGAAACCACAAGAGATGGACGACCTGAAACAACTGATTGAATTTCTGAAGTCGCAACAGGTGACGGAGTTTGACCTTGACCGCGGCGACGTGAAGATCCGCCTCAAGTTCCAACCGGAAGCTGCGCCGGCTGGTTTGGGCGATCCGGCTCGGACGCCGGCCCCGGCTCCGCAGCAACGGCCGCGTGTTGCGGCGGCTCAGCCCGCCGAACCGGTTGCCGAACCTGCCGCCGCCGCGACCGACGCCGGATTGCACATCATCAAGTCGCCCATGGTCGGCACCTTCTTCAATGCGCCCGCGCCCGACGCAGCGCCGTTTGTCTCGCCCGGCGATCGTGTGGCCCAGGGGCAGGTGATCGGCATTGTCGAAGCGATGAAGCTGATGAACGAGATTGAGTCCGACGCCGCCGGCGAGGTTGTCGAATGCCTAGTTACGAACGGCCAGCCCATCGAGTATGGGCAGCCGCTGTTTTCACTTCGCGTTTCATAGGTCCCCAAATGTTTCGTAAAGTTCTTATTGCCAATCGTGGAGAGATCGCGCTGCGCGTGATCAACGCCTGCCGGGAGCTGGGCATTCGCACGGTTGCCGTTTATAGCGAGGCCGACCGCAACGCGCTGCACGTGCGCTTTGCCGACGAGGCCATCTGCATTGGCCCGCCGCAGTTGGCCGAGAGCTATCTCAATATTCCCGCGGTGATTAGCGCGGCGGAGGTCGCCGGCGTGGACGCGATTCATCCCGGTTACGGGCTGCTCAGCGAGAACGCGCACTTCGCCGAAATCTGCCGCGCATGCAACATCAAGTTCATCGGCCCGCCGCCGGAAGTGATGCGCCTGATGGGCGAAAAGGAAAAGGCGCGCATGGAGATGAAACGGGCGGGTGTGCCGATTCTGTCCGGCTCTGACGGCGTGATCGCCTCGGTGGAAGAGGCGCAGGAGATTGCCCTGCAGGTTGGTTTTCCGGTGATTCTCAAGGCCAAGGCCGGCGGCGGCGGGCGCGGCATGAGAATTGTGCGCGCTCCCGAAGAACTACCCAACCTCTTTCACGCGGCTTCGACCGAGGCGGTTAACGCCTTCGGCAACGGCGAGCTTTACATGGAAAAGTTTGTCGAAAACCCGCGCCACATCGAGTTTCAGATTCTCGCCGACGAGCACGGCAGTGTGCGCACGCTCTTTGAGCGTGAGTGCTCCGTTCAGCGCCGCCATCAAAAGCTGATCGAAGAGGCGCCGAGCCTGCAAGTAACGCCACAGATGCGCGAAGAGATCGGCCGCAACCTCTGCCGCTGTTTGGCCGAGATCGGCTACCAGAACGCCGGGACGGTTGAATTTTTGATGGACAGCGACGGCCAGCTTCACTTCATTGAGATGAACACGCGTGTGCAGGTTGAGCATCCCATCACCGAGGCAATCACCGGCGTGGACATTGTGAAGGCGCAGTTGCAGATCGCCGCCGGCGAGAGGCTGGACGCGGTTTTGCCGGCGAAGATCGAGATTCGCGGTCACTCCATAGAGTGCCGCATCAATGCCGAGCACCCGCGGAAGTTCACTCCGTCGGCGGGCAAGATCACCACTTTCAATGTGCCCGGCGGCAACGGCGTGCGCGTGGACACGGCGCAGTACGCCGAAGGCGTCGTTTCACCCTACTACGACTCGCTGATCGCCAAGCTCATCGTCCATGGGCGCGACCGGGAAGAGGCGATTGCCAAGATGGAGCGCGCCCTCTCGCAGTTCATCGTGCAGGGAATCGAGAGTTCCATCCCGCTGCATCAGGCCATCTTCGCCGACCCCGGCTTCCGCGCCGGCAACTTCGACACCAGCTTCATGGAGAAGTTTCTGGCCCAGTAGACGCTGGTGTGTTTCTGGTCTCCCACAAGAAAATTGAATCCATGAGTGTAGCCGGCAACTGTGCTATTCTGGTCAGCAAAACATTTATAGGAGCCGGAATGAGAATTTCGGAATCGATCGTTTTGCCCGCATTGGTGCTGTGTGTCTTCACTTGTAGCGCGGGAGCGCAGCCGGCGTCCCCTTCCGGTTGTACACTTGATCCGCCTGTTTTCACCACCGGCGCTCCGAATATCTTCAATGACCAGCAGGAGCAGGACCTCGGCGATGCGCTGGCCGAGTTTTTCGAGCCGCAATTACATCTTGCGCCTCCGTCAGCCGACGATCAGCTGACGCGCATCGGCGAGCGGTTGCTGGCCACGCTGCCGCCTACGGGTCTTCATTATCGCTTTCGCATCTACGACTCAGGTGAGATCAACGCCTATTCGCTGCCTGGAGGGCGGGTTTACGTCAGCCGTAAACTGATTACATCCATCAAAAATGAAGACGCGTTGGCCGGGGTTGTCGCCCACGAGATTGGGCACATTTCAACGCATCAGTTGGCCATCGTATTCACACGCAACCTTCGCATACGGCTGGGAGTCACTCAAGTTACCGACCGGGCCGACATCTTTGCCAGGGTTCATCAGTTCTTCAGCACTCCCGCCAAATCCAGCGAAGAGGCGGGACGGGAAACGAAAAACGAGCTGGTGGCTGACCACGTCGCCCTGTATGCGATGGTGCGCGCCGGATACGCAGCGGAGAGCTTCTCCTCGTTTTTGGATGAGAGCACGATAAACAAGGGCAAGACGGGCAACTGGCTCTCGGATGCATTCGGGCTTACCCACGAGTCGAGCCAGCGCTATCGCAATGCGCTCAAGCTGATTGACGATCTGCCTTCCGGATGCAAGCAGAAGCAGCCAAGTTCTAACGCGGCCTTCAAGGCGTGGCTTGAGAACACTGTCGATGAGCGCGTGAAGTCCTTTGCCGAAGGCGTAACCGGCGACCGGCCGCTGACGCTCGAATCGCCGCTGCGGCCCGCGCTGGAGCACATTCGCTTCAGCCCGGATGGCCGCTACCTTTTGGCACAAGATGAAGGCGGTATTTCCGTTGCGGACAAGGAGGCGGGCAAGACCCTCTTTCGCATTGATGCGCCGGAGGTCGAGGCCGCGCAGTTCACGCTCGATTCCAAGAACATTGTTTTCCACGATAAGAATCTGCGCGTTGAGCGCTGGAGTCTGGCCACGGGGCAGCGGGCGAGCGTCAAGGAGCTGGTGGTCTTTGACGGCTGCGACCAGTCGCAGCTTTCGCCGGACGGCAAGACGCTGATCTGCGTCAATAGGAAAGCTGTGAACGGGGCGCCGGGCATCAATCTGCGATTGTTCGACGTGGAAAGCGGCCAGCAATTCTTTGAGAAGCCGAATTATTTCGAACTTTATGATTCGGGCGGCACCTATTATTTCAGCAACCCTCTATTCATATCCGCGTACCAGACCTTTAAGTTAGCAGGCCCGATGCGTCTGGAGATTACTCCCAACGGCAAGTATCTGCTGGCTGTGATGGGTAGTCATGCGCTGGCCTACGATCTGGAGCTTCGTCAGCCGGTCGAGTTGCAGGGCAAGCTCAAGGGCCTGAAGCAGGCTCGTATGGCCTTTCTAGGCCCGGATAAGCTCTTTGTGGTGGGCGACGTCAAAGACCAATTCCATTACCATGCGGAGATTCTCAGCTTCCCCGATGGACGGCTGCTCGGCAAGACACAGATAGGTAATTATCAGATTGAAGCGGCAACCAACGGACATTATCTGATTACTCACTCGGACAAAGACAATGTCTCGCAAATCCTGGACCCGGTTCCGGAAAAATATTTGGTGTCCTCGAAGCATCCCTCCCTTGATGTGTGGGATCAGACGGTAGTTGCAGAAGATGCAACGGGTGGGCTTGCCGTGGGGCAGATTGGTCTTGCTGGAGAGAAGCAGATCGCTCTGCCGCTGGGAGCGCTGCCCATACCGCGAGCGGCCGTCTTCTCGCTCGACGGCAAGTATCTGGCTCTCTCATTGAAGAGCCGGGCCGAGATTTGGGAGCTGGAAACCGGAAAGAAGATCGGCCTGATCCGGCCCTTCCAAAGCGCATGGATGGACGAAGCAGACAGCCTGTACGGGCAGTTCCCAAAAATTGGAAACAACGAGCCATCCGAGATCAAAATCACCTTCTCCCCCATGAGCGCCAGGGAAGTGGGTAAACTTGCGGACGAAGATTGGCAGTATCGCGACCTGCAACTCAAACTCAAGCCGATGGGCAATGACAAGATTACCTACAAGCACGCCACGCTGGAGGTTAAGAAGATGGAGACGCAGGAGGTCGCCTGGACGCGGGAGTTTCCCCGCGAGACGCCGGCCTTCTGGAACGCATCGGGCAACCGGATGGTACTCGGATGGGATATGAGCAATGACGCCGTCGATTCCGAGATTAAACAGTTTCCGGAGTTGCTCAGCGAATTCTCCGCGCTCAAAGACAAAAAGAAGGGACTGTTGATTGAGACCGTGGTTGCAGAGACCGGCGCGCCGCTCAAACAGGTCATTATTCCCAGCAGCGACCTCTCGCGCGGGTGGAATGACCAGCGGAGGGTGACGGTCTCCGGGGAGTATGTGCTGGCCCGCGGCGAGCATGGCAATACCGAGATCTACCGTATGGAAAACGGAGCCAAGGTGGGCGAGTTCTTCGGCTCGCCATTGGCAGCCGATGCGGCAACTGGCTTGGTTGCGGCCACCAACCGCGAAGACGAGATTCTGTTGGTGGATATGCAAAACGGGAAAGAAATCAAGCGGTTTTCGCTCGGGTCGCCCGTTCGAGCGGCGCGGATATTGAGCAGCAATGAGAAATTGCTCCTGGTGCTGACTGCCGATCAGGTGGTGCATCGGCTGGAGCTGCCAAAGTAAGGTTATCGTTCATCCTCGGCAAATCGTTTCTTTACTCTCCGGCCGTTCTCGTATAAAGTTTCAATTCAAGAGGAACGACGATGGTCAATGGGTTGCAGGATTATCAGCTAGGGCAAGTGATCACCGCTATCGGCGGCTTAGGAACGGCGGCCTTCGGCCTGGTGGACGCGGTTAAGTCAGCCTTCAGCGGCATCAACCGCGTCGGTCTGAAACACATCCATCAGGTGGTTTCCGATCTGACTCCTGAAGGCGCCGTCGCGGGTGCGCCGGTCAACGCGCTGCCGCAGGCCAACATTCTTGAGACGCTCACCGCCAACTGGGTCAACGGAGTCGATCTGGCCAGCCAGAAGGCCATCGCCAAGTCGCTCGTCAAGCTGCACCTGAGCGCGTCCAATGCGACTTTCGTCGCGGCCGAGACGAGCGTCGATCCGGCGGTGCTGAGCGCGGTTGCGGCCAATATCGTCACCGGAACGCCGCTGACGCAGGCCCAGGGCGACGCCTATTCCCGCTTTGACCTGATTGTGACCGCGCTGCTCGATGAAGCGTATCAGCTCTCCGACCAGCACTATCGCAACTGGACGCGGACGCTGGCTGCCATCGTCGCCGTGGCTCTGGCCTTTGCGGGCGCGTGGGCGTTGGTGGGCAGTTATCACTTCTGGCACTCCACGGACCCGCTGCTGGCGCTACTGGTTGGCCTGCTGGCCACGCCGCTGGCGCCCATCGCAAAAGACCTGTCGAGTGCGCTGGCAACAGCTGTGAATACCATGCAACTGGTGAAGAAGTAGGCTGCCATGACGCATTTTCTTGATTTACGCCTGCAGCCTGTCGGCGGCGGTTTGGCCACCGCGGTGAGCATCTGCCAGGGCACGAGCATCAGCGACTACACCGGCCTGGGGCTGGGCGATCTGCTGAGTGCGATTCGGGGCCGGAACCTGCTGCTTGTATCGCATGGCTTCAATGTGAACCGCGCCGACGGCATTGCCTGCCTGTCGAATTGGGAGAGCCTGCTGCAACTGCCGCAGCCTTCGGCCTTTTTGGGCCTGCTATGGCCGGGCGACTCAATCTGGGCGCATGGACTCGACTACCCTGATGAGCCGAAGATTGCCGACCAGGCCGGCGAGCTGCTGGCTGGTTTTATCAACGCCAATTTTCAGGGCGCGGCCAGCCTCTCGTTTGCCTCGCACAGCCTGGGAGCGCGCGTGGTGCTGGCGACGATCTCGCACCTGAGCCTCAGCTTGCCGCTGCGCCGCCTCACGCTGATGGCTCCGGCCATCGACGACAACTGCCTGACGACGGAGTTCCAGGCGGCGGAGGCAAAGGTGAAAACCGTCTCATTGCTTGCATCGAAGGAGGACGAGGTGCTTTCGGCTGCCTTTCCGCTAGGCAACTTCTTTGCCGGCATCCTCGCCGAGGGTCATCCCTGGTGGCGCGCCGCGCTGGGCCACTGCGGCCCCGCCCCGCCCTGGCCGGCAAACTTCCAGCCGCCCTTCGAGCTGCCCGACGATTGGAAGTTCGAGCACGGCGACTACCTGCACATTGACAAGCCACCCGCTCCCGAACTGCCGCTTCCCGTGGATGTGCCGCCGCAAGGCTCCTCGCCCCCGTTGCTCGACGCTGACGGCAAAGCCTTCCCCGGCTGGCAGGAGGCATTTTCCTCTGCCTTTGCCTCTACGCGCTTTCAATAAAAAATCCACGATTCACTTCAAGGGGAGGAGAAGCGAATCGTGGATTCTAATCGGGTGGGAAATAACCTTTTACATCATCTTAAGAGCAGCCCTGCGGCCGATTGCAATGAGAGCCAGTATGCCAGAGAGCATCAGAACAAACGAACTGGGTTCCGGAGTACCCCCGATCAAAGTGCCACTCGGATTTGATGGATCCTGATATGCGGCTGTGAAGTTGTCAGACTCGAATCCAGCAGAGGTTGTCTCCGTGAAGACAATTGAAGTGATATAGCCGGTCGTATCGAAGAAGTTCAGAAAAGCGAATTGCTCATTTCCATCCTGGCCGAGAAACTGGCTGTTCGGATTGCCGCAAAATGCGTTGGGGCAGGCGCCGGTCAGTTTTTGGAAGAGCGCCGGAGTGAAGTCGAGCAAGAGAGTGCTGCCATCGTAAAACTTTAGATCGTTTCCGTTATCAAGTGCAGAAAACCACAGCCCGAAGTAGTTGTCCCCCGGAATGTTGCCCGTAGTACCCAGCGTAAGCGTATAGCTGGCTTTGGTCACATCCGCATAATAGCCAGTTCCGCCGGCGCCACCATATAGGTTGGCGGGGTTGATAAAGAGGCCAGTTCCAGAGAAAGTTCCGGTTATCGCTCCAGAGATAGGATCGGTTAAAACAGTGCCGCTGGACACTAAAAAAGGGAAGTTCCATGTGCCGGTTGGCGCAGTACTCGAAGCAAAGGTCTGCATACCGACCCAGCAGCCCGTAGTTCCGGTGCACAACCCTGTCGGACCAGTTGACGTATCAGGCGTCTGACTGCCCGCCGGACTATACGTGGCCACAATATCGCCATAAACCGGGTAAGAGGTTCCTGTGATAAACAACGCAATCAACAGACACTTTGCCCCACTCACTAAGCTCAGTGATTTCATCCCAGACTCCTCATCCTCGATTTCAATACTAAATTCCAGACAGTTTCAACAAGTTTAAACCAGAATGCTTTCCAGATGGAACCACTTCAATAATAAATTGTCGAAATTAATTTATCGCTTTTTCTTCGCTTTTTTGTTCCGAATCGGGTATTCTGTCTTGGCAACTCAGGAGGTTGCCTATGGACTTTCAAAAGGAACTGATTGCCGAGTACGACCGCGAGATTGCCGCGACGCGCAAGATGCTGGCCGCGATTCCCCCCGGCGCCGACTTCACTTTCAAGCCCCACCCAAAATCAATGAGCCTGGGCCGTTTGGCGGGGCACATCGCAGAGACCGCTGGAGAGTGGGCGACGACCACCTTCACTACAGACAAACTGGAATTCGGCTGTGACCATGTCTTCGAGCAGTACGTTCCCGCCAGCACGGCTGCGCTGCTGGAACGCTTTGGCAAGGAGACGGCTGAGGCGAAGGCTGCTTTGGCCGTATTTGCGCCGCATCAGTGGGACGAGAACTGGAAGTTTGTGGCCAACGGCCAAGCCTGGATCGACGATACCAAGTACGGCGTCTTCCGCATCTGGGTACTCGACCATCTGATCCATCATCGCGCCCAGCTCGGAGTCTACCTGCGCCTGCTCGGCGTGCCCATCCCTGGAACCTACGGGCCGTCGGCGGACGAGACATAGAAAGAACATGATGGGAATCGAAAGCGTCCGGCGCAAGGGCGGGTGAGATGTATGGGAAAATGTGAGAAGAGAATGGTTTCATTCGCTCGCCTTGCAGCCGCGCTTGTTTTGGCGGGCGGCTTGGCTGCGCAGGCGCAATCGGCGGATCAGGCCTGGCTGCGGCACGGTTATTTTCATGGCCTTCCGCCGGTTCCCATGAGCGTGCGGGCGCTGGGTAGCGAGCCGCTGGAAGAGACCGCTGTCAAAGAGCTGGTTAGGGGGATCAACAACCTTTGGGGATTGTCTCCCACGATTGGCGGAAGCTCCGCGGAATCGGCCATCGTGGTGGGAACGGTGGAGAAAGCGCGAGCGGCTTACCCCGCAGTGAAGTTGCCCATTACTCTCGCGCCAGATGCCTTTTGGATCGCCGAGACCAATGCGAGCGGCAAGCGAATTGTGCTGGTTGCCGGCGGCAGCGAACGCGGCGTGCTCTATGGCGCCTATGCATTGCTTCGCGAACTCGCAACAGCCGGCTGGACGGCGAAGACTACGATCAGCGAAGGCCCTGCAATGCCCGTCCGCTGGGTGGATGAGTGGGACAATCCCGATGGCTCTATCGAGCGGGGCTACGCCGGGCACAGCATCATTTTTGAGGGCGGCACGGTCCGCGACGACCTTGCGCCGGTGGCCGAATACGCCCGCCTGCTGGCCTCGGTGGGCATCAACGGCGTCAACGTCAACAATGTAAACGCCGCGCCGCAACTGCTCGACGCCGAACACATCAAAGGCCTTGCCCGCATCGCCGACGCCCTGCGCCCCTGGGGTGTGCGCATGGCTCTCAGCGTGGACGTCGCCAGCCCGCAAAAGATCGGCGGCCTGGCGACCTACGACCCCCTCGATCCGGCGGTCAAAGCCTGGTGGACGGCTAAGGTCGAGGAGATTTATGCGCTCATTCCAGATTTTGCCGGTTTCACCGTCAAGGCGGACTCCGAGGGCCAGGCCGGCCCCGCGAGTTACGGACGCACACCGGCAGACGCGGCCAACACCCTGGCCGAGGCCCTCGCGCCTCACGGCGGCGTCGTCCTCTATCGCGCCTTTGTCTACAACCATCACCTGGACTGGCGCGACCCCAAGGCCGACCGCGCCCGCGCCGCCTACGATATCTTCCACCCCCTCGACGGCGGCTTCGCTGCCAACGTCCTTATTCAAATCAAGGAAGGCCCCATCGACTTCCAGGCCCGCGAGCCGGTCTCGCCGCTCTTTGCCGGCCTTGAGCGCACCAGCCTTGCGATGGAGCTTCAAGTCACGCAGGAATACACCGGCCAGCAGCGCCACCTGGTTTATCTCGCGCCCATGTGGAAGCAGATTCTCGACTTTGACTTCCGCGCTGGAGGCCGCTCCTCGCCGGTCAAGGAGATTATCGCCGGCAAAACCTTCCATCGGCCTTTGGGCGGGATGGTCGCCGTCGCTGGAGTGGGCCGCGACCGCTGGCTTGGCTCGCCGCTGGCTTTGGCCAACCTCTACGCCTTCGGACGGCTGGCCTGGAACCCCAATCTCAAGCCGGAAGAGATTGCCGCCGAATGGGCGCGCCAAACCATCGGCAACGACCCGCAAGTTGTGAGCACCGTCGTCAAGATGTTGATGCAATCCTGGTTGGCCTACGAGCATTACACCGGCCCGCTGGGGATGCAGACGCTCACCGACATCACCGGCAGCCACTACGGCCCCAACATTGAATCCAGCGAGAACAACGGCTGGGGCCAATGGCATCGCGCCGACCACAGCGGAGTCGGCATGGATCGCAGCTCGGCCACCGGAACCGGCTTCGCGGGCCAGTACCCGCCCGCAGTGGCAAAGCTCTATGAGTCGGCTGCCACCACGCCCGACGAGCTGCTCCTCTTCTTCCATCACGTGCCATATACCTACAAGCTGCACTCCGGCAAAACCGTCATTCAATACATCTATGACAGCCACTACGAAGGCGCTGCGCAGGCCGCCGAACTGGTTCGCGAGTGGGCCACGCTGGAAGGCAAGATCGACCAGCCGCTCTACGAACAGATGCGCGACCGCCTCGTTTACGAGGCCGGCCACGCCATCGTCTGGCGCGACGCGATTGTGCAATACTTCCTCAAACTCAGCGGCATTCCCGACGAAAAAGGCCGCGCCGGCCACTCTCCAGGCCGCCTAGAAGCCGAGGATGCGCGGCTCGATGGCTATAAAGTCATTGACGTGACTCCGTGGGAGGATGCGTCGGGCGGAAAAGCGGTGAGTTGCGATCAAAGCCTGGCGCGCAGTTGCTCCGCTGAATGGACCTACACTGGTCCTCCCGGCCGCTGCAACATAGCCGTGCAGTATTTCGATTTACAAGGAGGAGTGGCGCGCTTCAGCTTTCAGGTCAACGGCCGCGCCATTGTGAGCTGGATCGCCGATGCCTCTCTGCCCTCCCGCCGCCCCAATGGCGACAACTCCACGCGCTATACCGTTCCCGCCATAGACCTCGTCTCCGGTGATCTTCTGCGCATCGAGGGCACTCCGGACGGACTTGATCCCGCCGCCCTCGATTACATCGAACTCATGCCTGCTGAAGCGCCGGTGCTACCATGATTCATATTCCCTGGATTTATCCTCCGAGGAGCAGTTATCCCCATGAAGATTCGCAACGCCTATGTAAGCATCACATCGCCAGGAAGAAACTTCGTCACGCTGAAGATTGAGACCGATGAAGGCATCTATGGCCTGGGAGACGCTACGCTGAATGGGCGCGAACTGGCCGTGGCCAGCTATCTTACCGATCATGTGATTCCCTGCATCGTGGGCCGCGATATCTTTCAAACCGAAGATATCTGGCAATATCTCTACCGCGGCGCTTACTGGCGGCGCGGCCCGGTCACCATGGCCGCGATTGCCGCCGTGGATGTTGCTCTGTGGGACATCAAGGGAAAGGCGCTGAATACGCCGGTCTATAACCTGCTGGGCGGCAAGAGCCGCGAGGGCGTGCTGGTTTACTGCCACGCCACCGGCAAGGATATCGACCACGCATTGGAAGACGTGGCGCGCCACCAGGAGATGGGCTACAAGGCGATTCGCGTGCAGAGCGGCATTGCCGGCCTTGCGGCTGCTTATGGCGTCTCCAAGGGGACGGGCAGATACGAGCCGGCCGAGCGCGGCTTGCCCTCCGAGTCCGCGTGGTCCACCGAATCCTATCTGCGCCACACTCCCAAGCTCTTTGCTCGGGTGCGCGAGAGCTTTGGCGATGAGCTGCACCTGCTGCACGACTGCCACCACCGCATGACGCCCATCGAGGCGGCCCGGCTGGGCAGGGAACTGGAGCCGTTTCACTTGTTCTGGATGGAGGACCCCACCCCGGCCGAGCTGCAAGAGGGCTTCAAGATCATTCGTGAACATACCACCACGCCGATTGCCGTGGGTGAAGTCTTCAATTCAATCTGGGATGCGCACGATCTGATCCGCAACCAGTGGATCGACTATCTGCGCATGACGCTGGCGCATGGAGGAGGCTTCACGCATTTGAAGAAGGTGGCGGACTTTGCCGCGCTCTATCATGTGCGCACCGGATTCCATGGAGCAACCGACCTGTCGCCGGTGACGATGGCCGCGGCGCTGCACTTCGATACCGCGATTCATAACTTCGGAATTCAGGAACGGATGCCGCACACGGACGAGACCGACCAGGTTTTTCCCCATCATTATTCCTACCGCGACGGGCTGATGATTCCCGGAGACGCGCCCGGCCTCGGTGTGGATCTGGACGAAGAGCTGGCAAAGAAGTATCCCTATCAGCGAGCCTATCTTCCCATCAATCGCAAGCTCGACGGAAGCTTGACGGATTGGTAAGAACGGAAGCTATTCAGCCGGTTGAGCAAACGCCTGCGCCGCAATTGAAGCAACCGTGGAGATGGCGCGCTGCTTGTTTTCATACATGCGTTTGTCAGCCGCAATGCACAACTGCTCTATCTCTATCGCGTCGTCGGGGTAGACCGCAACGCCGATGCTGGCCCCGATTCGCGCCGTCTGCCCCTCAAGCTGAAAGGGTTCTTTGAACAACTGGATCAGCGATTGGGCCACATTCTCGGCCTCCGCGCGGCTGGCTGGCTCCTCCAAAATGATGCAGAACTCGTCTCCGCCGGTTCGCGCCACCGTATCGGAACGGCGGACCCGCCCCGTGCAAATCGCTCCCACGCGTGCCAGCAGCAGGTCGCCGGCGTGATGGCCCAGCGTGTCATTCACCATTTTGAACTGATCCAGGTCAATCAACAGCAGGGCCGCTTGCTTTTCGGCGCGGCGGGCGCGTTCCACGGCGCTGGCCAGCCGGTCTTCAAAGAGCCGCCGGTTGGGAAGCCCGGTCAATGCGTCATGCAGCGCCAAATGCTTGTTGTGCTCGATCTGGTCTTCCAGTAGCAGCAGCAGCATTCCCACGGCGACCACATACTTGGGAAGATTCCACACCTCGCTCTCGATATGCGCCTGGGGAAGAAAGGCGCTCAGAGCTGGCGCAACCACAAAGACCGCTGCCCAGGAGCAGAAACCGGCAATCGTGACGAAGGCTCCGGCCGTGGAGCGCCGGAATGCGAAGAAAAAATTGATCGAACAGCCGAGGTAAACGATAAAGAGCACGGCGTTCAACGCCAGGTCACTGAACGCTACTGACCAGTGCTGAATGGCCAGCAGAAAGAGCGCGAGGGCGAGATAGAGGGCGGTCGTTGTCCAGCGCAGCGCGCGATTGATTGTTCGCAGCGCGATCAGAGTAATTGCCAGCGGCCCAATGCCCAGCAGCGCAGCGGCCCCATTCAGCGCCCATACCGGCGCGCCGCCAGTCAGCAGAATCACATAAAGTGCGTTGGCCGCTATCAGCGTGAATATCATCCAGCGGCTGGAAATCTCCTCCCGGAAAGAAACCACTGCCGACTGGAAGAGGAGTCCGGCCCAGATGAGGGCAACCGTGCCAATCATCTCCGCTCCGATGCCCCAAACGCCCGGCAGTACAAGGAAGAGAAAGGCGGAAAAATGCACTGCTATCATCGCCCAGCCCGTCAGCCATCGGCCAGAGACCGAATTCCAGCTAGGCCGCGCCACGGAGGCAAAGGCACAGATTAACAGCGCGATGGCTACAAGGTCCGGAAGTACGTTCCAGTTCATCTTGCTTCCTCACTGCCGCTGCCGGCATATGGCTGTAACGGAAGATGGCCCATGATTGAAAGAAACATCCTACATCATGATGGTTACACAAATATGGAACGGATGTTCGTCGAAGATGATTCGATCAGTCATCGGTCTTCCCATTTCGTTTGACGGACGGGCCTCCCCGGTCGGGAGTTCCAGATATGGGAGGCCATAAAGCTCACTCGGCGGTTGTTCCCTCGTCTTTCGCCGCAAAGACATTGCCCATGCGGCGAATTTGCGCGCCCACCCCCCGCAGCTTCTCTTCGATGCGCTCATAGCCGCGATCCATGTGATAGACGCGATCCAGAATCGATTCTCCATCGGCCACCAGCGCCGCCAGCACCAGCGAGGCCGAGGCGCGCAGGTCCGAGCACATCACCGCCGCCGCCGAGAGGCGCGCCGGCCCGCGCACCGTCGCCGAGCGCCCTTCCACCTTGATATTCGCGCCCATCCGCGCCAGCTCCTGCACGTGCATGAAGCGGTTCTCGAAGATATTCTCCTCCACCATGCTCACACCCTCGGCCTGTGTGGCCAGCGCCATGTACTGCGCCTGCATATCGGTGGGAAAGCCGGGATACTCTTTGGTCGCAATGTCGGCCGCGCGCAATCCGCCGTCGGAGCGCACACGCACCGTATCCGGCCCCAGAATATCCACGCGCACCCCGGCCTCTTCCAGCTTGGCCAGCAGTGCGCTCAGGTGCGCCGGGTTGCAGTTGGCCACAATCAGGTCGCCGCGCGTAATAGCTCCCGCAATCAGAAACGTGCCTGCCTCGATGCGGTCGGGCTGGATGCGGTGGCGCGCGCCATGCAAACTGCTTACTCCCTGCACACGCATCGTCGATGTTCCCGCGCCCGCAATCTTTGCGCCCATGGCCGCCAGCAGCGCGGCCAGATCGGCCACCTCCGGCTCGCGCGCGCAGTTTTCCATCAGCGTTTCGCCCTCAGCCAGCACCGCCGCCATCAATAAATCTTCCGTCCCGGTGACGGTGATCTTGTCAAAGACCAGATGCGCGCCGTGCAATCGCTCTGCCCGGGCCTCCAGATAGCCGTGCGCCTGGGTGATCACCGCGCCCATCTTCTCCAGCCCGCGAATGTGCAGATCTATCGGCCTGCCGCCGATGGCGCATCCTCCGGGCATCGCCACGCGCGCCCTTCCGGTGCGCGCAATCAGCGGCCCCAGCACCAGCGAGCTGGCGCGCATCGTCTTTACAATCTCGTACTTGGCCTCAGGCTCCGAAAGTGTGCGGCAGCAGATTGTGGTGCGATGCTGCGCGCGCCCATAGCCCAGTTCGACCTCGGCGCCCATCGACGCAAGCAGCCGCCGCTCCGTCTCGATGTCGCGCACCTGCGGAATGTTTTCCAGTGTCACCTCGTCCGCGGTCAGAATTGCCGCCGCCATGCAGGGAAGCGCCGCGTTCTTCGCCCCCGATACGCGAATCGTACCAATCAGCGGATTGCCGCCGCGAATGACAAATTTATCCATGAAAACAGAGTTGCTCCTAGCCTTCAAGTGTAAATCCGGCGGCTGGACAGGGCGGCCAACCCGGAGGATATACTTGCGCCATTGGCTTGAAGCTGCTGCTCTGGCCTGCGAAAGTGAGATTCTGATGAACCATCAGCCTTTTAATCGGCGCGAGTTTCTTAAAACCGCCGCCGTGCTGGGAGCTGCCGCCGCAGCGCCTGCCGCGCTCTCCGCCCGCCAGCAAGCAGTCCAGTCCGCCTCCAGGCGCTTTGAAGCGGATTTCGCCGCGCTCGACAAGCGGCCCAATCCCGCATGGTTCGATGATGAAAAAATAGGTATCTTTCTCCACTGGAGCGTCTTCTCGGTTCCCGCCATCGCCTGGGTTTACCCCGGCAAGCCTTACGGCTACGGCGGCCATTCCTGCTGGTACGGGTTGTACATCGACCACCTTGCCACCTTGGCTCCGACGGAGCAGGCGAAGCTGGAAGCCTTCCACCGCAAAAACTACGGCGACGTCCCGTTCAAGGCTTTGGCGCCACTCTTCAAGGCGGAGGTCTTCGATCCAGAGCAATGGGCGGAGCTCTTCAAGCGTTCCGGGGCGCGCTACTCATTCATGACCTCGAACTTCCACGACGGGTACTGCCTTTGGCCCAGCCCTTACAGCCCCGGCTGGAACAGCGGAGATGTCGGGCCGAAGCGCGACCTGCTGGGCGATTTCACCAGCGCAGTGCGAAAGGCCGGTCTCCGCTCCGGTTTCTATTACTCTCTCGGCGAGCTTAATCATCCTCTCTATCAGATGGCCAAAGAGCCGCAAGGCGATCTGAAGCGGTTTGTTCGCGAGCATATGCAGCCGCAGTTGCGCGAAGCGGTCAACCGCTACAGCCCTTCGTTTATTTATTTCGACGGCGAGTGGGAGTTCCCTTTGGACAGCTTCGAGATGCAGGAGTTCCTCGCATGGCTCTACAATGACTCCCCCTGCGCAAAAGACGTTGTGGTGAACGACCGCTTCGGTGTCGGGTCAAGGGGCAAGCACGGAGGGGTCTTCTGCTCGGAGGCCGGCGTCCGGGAGAGCGGCGTCAAATTCAAATGGTGCGAAGATCGTCCCATCAGCCGGGGAAACTGGTCTTACAACCGGCTGGAGCGCCTGGAGGACTATCTCAGCGAGCGCGACCTGATTCACCTGCTGGTGGAGACCGTGGCGCTCGGCGGCAATCTGCACGTGGATATTTCACCTTGCGCAGATGGCACAATCCCCATGCTCCAGCAGGAGCGCCTGGTGCAAATGGGCGACTGGCTCAAGGTGAACGGCGAAGCCATCTATCAGACAAGAAGATGGACCGCGCCTACCGAGGGGCCGATGGTCGAGTCGGTCAATCCTCGCCTCGACAAGAACTGGACCTGGACGGATACCAAACAGCGGCCTCTGGTTCACTACACCCGCAAGGGCGATCTGCTGTATGCGATCTGCTTGGCCTGGCCCGGCAGGTCGCTGAAGCTGAGCCTCCCTGTGGCCACTCCACAAACCAGGGTAGAGATGCTCGGCCACAACCAGCCATTGCCTTGGAAACCAGTCGAAACCGGACTGGTCATCGACCTGCCGCCCTTCACGCCAGAGGAACTCCCTTGCCGCAATGCTTGGGCCTTCAAGCTCAGCGGATTGAACACAACCGCATGGTCATGAGTGATCTGATGCGGGCACTGCGAAGGGGCAGGGAAGTGGAAGACCATCCGCATCTGAAACGGCGGCCAGACTGGCTGGGTCTCAAAATGAGGTCTAATGTGAATCTGCTGCTGCGGACGCGGCCGACAACGTTCTAAATGAGCCGTAGCAACCACGTCTTCGTTTTCTACAGCTCCAGCACATTATCCTCAATCGCTAGGCGCACGTTGCCGTCGCTCTTCGCCAGCCGCCGCACCGCCTCCGGCTTGTCAACCCTGGCTTTGAGCATCACCAGCGCCACGGGAACGCTGCGGCCGGCGCTCTTGATGGTCTGCACTGCGGTCTCGTGGTCGATCTTGCAGGCGCACATCAGGATGCGGATGCCGCGCTCCACCAGCTTCGAGTTCTGCATATGCACGTTTACCATCAGGTTTTCATAGACATAGCCCAGCCGGGTCATGGCGCCGGTGGTGATCATATTCAGGATCATCTTCTGCGCGGAGCCGGCCTTCATGCGCGTCGAGCCGGAGATCACCTCCGGGCCGACCTCGGCGAGGATGGCGATGTCAGCGGCGGCGGCCAGTGGCGTCCCTTGATTGCAGATGACGGCGGCGGTGTGAGCGCCCCGCGCGCGGGCATAAGCCACGGCGGCTACCACGTAGGGCGTACGCCCCGATGCGGAGACGCCCACCACCATGTCCTTGCGCGTGGGGCGGCGGCGGGCGATGTCGCGCTGGCCCAGCTCTTCGGAGTCCTCGTTGACCTCAACGGCCGAGGCCAGCGCCTTGGGACCGCCGGCCATGATGTATTGCACCTGACCGGGAGCCGTCGAATAGGTGGGCGGGCACTCCGAGGCGTCCAGCGCTGCAATCCGTCCGCTGGCGCCGGCGCCGACGTAGATCAGCCTTCCGCCGTCGCGCAGGCAGCGGGCAACCTGGTCGATGACCTGCGCTATCTCTGGAATCGCCCGCTTGACCGCCGCGGCTACCTTCGCGTCCTCGTGGTTGATGATGCGCGCAATCTCCAGCGCGGATTTGGTGTCAAAGCCCTGAGACGCCTCGTTCAGGCGCTCGGTTGTCAGTTCCTGAAGCAGAGTGGCCAGGTCAATCTTTTCTACCCCCTGGAGGGCGGCGGCCATCTCCTGCGTCGTCGAGCTGGTTAGCATTGCGTCAGTCCCCTAGTTTTTATTGTATCTGCGAAAGAGTCAAATCGGCTCAGAATTCGCAACAAGGATGCGGACTCAGGGGGTGAAGGCGCAAAAAACCCTTACAGCGCTTCGCGGACAGCGTTGTGAAAGGCGGGTCTCACCGCGCGTATCAGCTGGCTTTGGCGGTCGGGCCAGGTGCGGTTGGTCAGCAGAACGATGGCCACCGCGGCCTCCAGGTCGATCCATAGAGAACAGCCGCTAAAGCCCAGATGGCCGATGGAATGTACGGAAAAATGCTCTCCCGCCGAGGAGTTCTCCGAGGGCGTATCCCAACCCAGCGCGCGCGAGGAACCGGGCGGGCCTTGCCGCTGGGCAAAGAGCGCGACCGTCGCCGCGTCAAACAACCGTCCCGCTTCGGCGTTGGCCGCAAGCATCTCGCCGGCCAGCAGCAGCAGGTCCGCCACGTTGGAAAACAATCCGGCGTGGCCAGCCGCGCCGCCCAGCAGCCATGCGTTTTCATCCTGCACCTCGCCCTGAATCCGGCGCTGGCGCAGGGTTTGATCAACTTCGGTGGGCGGAATCGCGCTGCGCGCGCTGGGTAGTGGCGAAAAGCCTGTGGCGCTCATGCCCAATGGCAGATAAATCTCACGCCCCACCCAACTCGCCAACGCTTCGCCGGTCAACGCCTCCAGCGCCTTGCCCAATAAGGTGAAACCAGGATCGGAGTACTCGGCGCGCGCCCCCGGCACGGCCTCTAACGGCAGCTCCAGGCAGGCCTGCACGAGCGCATCGGGCGTCGCCGCCGTGCGGAAGAACTCCACATAGCCGGGAAGCCCGGAGTTGTGCGCCAGCAGATTTCGCAGCGATACGTGCACCCCACCTGCGATACGGTTCTCTTGGAAGCCTGGAAGCAGCTCGGCCAAAGGCATGTCGAGATCAAGCCGCCCGCGTTGCTGGAGCAGCATCGCCGCTGCCGTGGTGGCCGCAACTTTGGTCAGGCTGGCGATGTCGTAGACGGTCTCCGCGGTGACGGCGCGGGAGTCTTCGTCGTAGGTGAAGCGGCCCAGCGCGTCCGCGAGCACAACTTCGCCGCCCGCGAGCACGCCGAAGGCGCAGCCGGGAAAGGCGCGCGCTGCAATGGCCTCGTCCAGCACACGGTAAGCAGCGACAAAGCGTCTCTGCGGCTCGACGGCCGGGGCCACGGGCGGAGTGTCTTCAGAATGCATCGCTACCTTGCATCGTATCGCAAAGCGAGTCGAATTGCGCCCTTGCCCCGCCCCCTGCGCTTGACTCCGCGATTCCACAGTGCTCTGATGGTTGCGGCGGTGCCGATTTTTGTGGCTTCCTCCAGGAACGGAGACTTGCAATGAGAGTTGGCGTGACAATCGGGGCTGCGGTGGTTTTTTCGGCGATGTTTTTGTCCGGGTGCGGAGGCTCCGGCGTCACCAGCAGCGACACAGGCTCCGGCGGCGCCGGCGGTTATACAGCTCCGCCGGCTGCCACGCCGACCGTTGCTACAACCCCCGCGCAGAATGGCGCCGTGCTGGCGACTCTCGCCGCAGCCACACCCGGGGCCTCCATCTATTACACCTTGGATGGAAGCACTCCCACCAGCAGCTCGACCCAATATCTGGCGCCGTTTCTCATTGCCTCGAATCTGACGCTCAAGGCCGTCGCCGCGGCCACCGGCTACTCGACCAGCGCCGCTCTGAGCCAGAGCTTCACGCCCAACATCCCCTCGGGAACGCTGGTCTGGTCTGACGAGTTCTCGAACTCCACCGGCGCCAACGCTCAGCCCAATCCGCTGGTTTGGACCTACGACACAGGGTTGGGAAGCATTTGCTGCGGCAATCAAGAGCTGGAAATCTACTGTGCGTGGGCTTCGACGGCCTCGCCATGCGATCCGGCAAACCCCAACGCATTTGTTGGCACGGACGGCGCTCTGCACATTGTGGCCGAGTCACCCTCGGCCAGTGTTTATACCTCAGGGCGGCTCAAGAGTGAGGGCCTCTTCAGCTTCCAATACGGCCGCGTCGAGGTGCGCGCCCAGGTGCCGGAGGCCCAGGGGCTGTGGCCGGCCTTCTGGCTGCTGGGCAACAACATTACGACGATCAACTGGCCGGCCTGTGGCGAGATGGATGTGTTGGAGCGCATCAACGTCGCCCTAACGCCAGACTGGAACCAGGGATCGATCCACATGACCGGCGGAGGCATGGGCACTCCCTACTACTTTCCATCGGGGCAGACCGCTGGCGGCTGGCACACCTACGGCATGATCTGGAGTCCGGGCAGCGTGACCTATTATGTTGATAACCCCGCCCAGCCCTATGTCACCTACACTCCGTCGAGCTTGAGCGGATTGAGCGGCGCGGTCTGGCCCTTTGATTCCGGCGCCAACTTCATTATTCTCAATCTGGCCGTAGGCGGCAGCTGGCCCGGTTCGCCCGACGCCACTACGCCCTTTCCCTCCACCATGCTGGTGGACTACGTGCGGGTGTACACCAACTGAGAGAATTTGCACTCTATTCGCACGGGGTTGACCGTCGTTTTACACTCCCCGGCGGATACTGAATTCGTGATCGTTCATAATCGTACTCTCAAGCTGGCCGTTGCCTCCACGCCGCTGGTGGAGCTTGCCTTTCCCACGAGTCCTCCCGCGCAGCTCCTAGGCCCACATACGCCCCGGATTCATGCCGAAGTGGGCCGCTACCGCCTGCGCCTTGCCGAAACTCCAGAAGACCGCGATGCTGCCTGCCGGTTGCGCTTCAAGGTCTTCAACATTGAGCTAAATGAGGGGCTGGCAAGCTCTTACCAGACGGGCATGGACACCGATCCCTATGACCACTTCTGCGAACATCTGCTGGTCGAGGACAAGGCGCGCCGGCGCGTCGTGGGCACCTACCGGATGCAGTCCGGCGCTACAGCCGAGCGCCACCTGGGATACTACTCCGAGCGGGAGTTCGACTTTGCCCCCTATGAGCCGCTGCGCGCCGACATTCTGGAACTGGGGCGCGCCTCCATCGACCGCGAGCATCGCACCCCTGAAGTGCTGACCCTGCTGTGGAGGGGCATTGCCCAGTATGCCAATGAGATAGGGCTGCGTTATCTGATCGGATGCTCTTCGCTGACATCCAAAGAGCCTGTCGAAGGCTGGCAGATGATGAGCCAGCTTGAGCGCTACCGGGTCTCGCCGGAGTTCGAGACCATGCCGACTGCTGCCTACTCCTGCCCGCGCCCGCCAGTGGGATGGCAGCCGCCCAACCCGGCCGACGGCCTGGCTGTCGAGGGCGGCGTCAAGGTTCCCAAGCTGCTGAAGACCTATCTGGCCCTCGGCGCGCGCATCTGCGGGGCGCCCGCCTGGGATCGCGAGTTTGGCACCATCGATTTCCTTACGCTGCTTGACTTGAAGCTGCTCTTGCCCTCGGCGCGCAATCGTTTTTTGGCCCCGCTGGCGAGTTATTGATCTGGCCCCAAATAGTGTTAGCGTCTCCCACCCATTCAGCAAAAAGCGCTGAATGGATGGGGCACGGAGTCTCAAAACTTATAGGCCGAATCAATCTGGACCGGCTCAGGCGTATCGCTTCTGGTGCCAAACCCACGCCGTGCGGACGATCTCGTCCAGTTGCGTGTAACGGGGCTTCCAGCCGAGTTCGCGGATAGCCTTCTCGCTGCTGGCGACCAGAACGGCGGGGTCGCCGGGGCGGCGGGGACGCACCTCGGCGGGAATGGCGTGACCGGTGACGCGGCGCGCTGACTCGATCACCTCGCGAACGCTGAAGCCATGGCCGTTGCCCAGATTGAAGACCAGGCGGGTGACCTCGCCTTGCAGTGCATCAAGGGCCAGCAGGTGGGCGTCGGCCAGGTCGGAGACGTGGATGTAGTCGCGGATGCAGGTGCCGTCGGGTGTGGGATAGTCGTCGCCGAAGATCTTGATCGACGCTCGGCGTCCCAGCGCCACATCCAGTACCAGCGGAATCAGGTGCGACTCCGGCTCGTGAGCCTCGCCGCGGGTGATGCCATTTGGCCCTTCCGGCGCTCCGGCCACGTTAAAGTAGCGCAGCGATGCCACGCGCAGGCCGTGTATGCGATTCAGCCAGCCCAGCATCTGCTCGACCATCAGCTTGGATTCGCCATAGGCGTTAGTAGGAAGCAGGCGCGCATCTTCTTGGATGGGAATCCTCTCCGGCTCTCCATAGACGGCGGCCGTGGAACTGAAGACCAGTCGCCGCGGGCCGTGGGCCAGAATGGCTTCGAGGAGCGAAAGCGTCGCGGCGGTATTGTTGCGAAAGAAGATCTCCGGCCGCAGCATGGATTCGCCTGCTTCGATCAGCGCGGCAAAGTGCAGCACGCCGTCGAAGGGCCTTCCCTGGGCCTTGGCGGCGATGAAAATCTCTTGCAGAGCGGCCCGGTCCGCCAGCTCCCCCTCGATAAACTCCACGCCAGCTGGCAATAGGTCGCGCCGCCCGTGGCTCAGGTTGTCAAAAACCACGGCCTGATGGCCGCTCTCCGCCAGCAAGCCAGCCACCGTGCCACCGATGTATCCCGCGCCGCCAGTTACCAGAATTTTCATCAATAACTCTCTTTCCCAACACAATGGTATAGGCTAAAGTCTAATACAGAGGGTGTGAGAGGCAGGCTTTCAGCCGCTTCCATCTGTCGTCCAAACGCGATTCAGAGGAACAGAGAAGGCTTTATTCTCATCATGGAAGATACATTTGGTCAGTTTGCATTTGGCCTTGCAACCAGACGCTGTTCTGCCGTATCCTTCGCTTAGAGATTCTGTCGGGTCCAGCGTGACGATGGTCCGTTTGAGCCTCCCCCGTTCCGATCTGCGACGGTTGCCGGTTCACTTTACCTTGCCAATGTGTTGTGCAAGGCTGCTGCTGGGGATTCAAACTCTTTGTGCGCGGATGCGCCGCGTTACGCCGCTTCCAGGGGCCTCTGCGTCGCGGAAGCGAAATTACGCTGCCCCTGCGGCCGCGAACGAGGAAAGAAGCTATGCCGGTGAAACCTTCTCCAGAACGGGCCACATTCGGACTGCTCCCCGAGCCCGAGCGCAGCGCTGGCTCGTTTATCACCAGCGCCGTGATCAACGGGTTGATCCTGGCCCTGTGCCTCTACATCGGTGCGACAGCCAAAAAGGCGCTGGACCTGCACCGGTATGAGGAGACGCTGCTGGTGGTGCCGGCCAAGCCGGAACCGCCGCCGCCCAAGGTGAAGATACCGCCTCCTCCGCCGCCAGAGGATATACCCCAGGTTGAGGTCAAGTTTGAGGCGCCCAAGATCAATGTGCCCAAGCCGGAGCCCAAGCCGGAGGTCAAGCCGATCCAGATGGAGACCAAAGTCACGCTGCCGGTCATCAAGGAGAAAAATCAATCGGTCATTCTGGCTCCCCAGCCCAAGTCGGTCTTGAATGACAACACGGCCAAGGTCCAGGTGGTTACCCAGCAGCCAACCAAGTCGGCGATTGCCGGAGCGGCCATGCCGGCGCAGGACAACCATGTCAAGTTCTCCACCAAGCCGGTGCACTTTGGCCAGACCTTCGGCGTAGCGCCCAACCCCAACGCCAAGGGGCCGGCCACGGTCTCGGCCATCGGCAATCCCTATGGAGGCATGCAGGGGCCGGCGATCGCGCCGCATGGAATCGTCGGCTCGACAGGCTTCGGCAACGGGAACAGAGTCGGCTCGAGCGCCGGCGTCCTGGGCAAGGTCGCTTCTGCCGGAATCCCGCCGGGAGCCGCCCGGTCTGCTCCGGTCAACCAGGGAAAGGTGGCCGCGGCGAACATTCCCGCGGTGGTGGTAGCCGTGGCGCCCACGGTTGCCGGGCCTTCTGCGCCCACCAGCACCCAAGTTGAGGTTTCCATTCCCAAACCGGCTTATACCGACGAAGCACGTCAGTTGAGAGTGCAAGGCTCCGTGGTCTTGCGCGTGACATTCTTCGCCAACGGGCAAATTCATGTGATAGGCGTCATTCGAGGTTTGGGCCATGGACTGGACGAACAGGCCAAACTGGCGGTACAACAGGGTAGGGTCATCCGGCCGGCAACGATGAATGGCAAGCCTGTGGATAGCACTACAAACATTACGATCACTTTCCAGTTGGCGTAACATCGGAATTGCGCGCTTAGGCTTGCGCGCTTAAACTATGGATGCGCTCTTCCGCGAGATGCGGAATCTGCGCAAACTGCCGGAAGAAGACTTGAAAGTACTCAGCTTAGGAGCCTGACATGACGTTTCGGAAGATCACTGTTGCCTTCCTGTTCATCAGCCTGACTGTCGCCTGCGCATACGCAAAAAAGGGACCAAAGTACTCGCAGGTGCGCCAGCTCACACCCGAACAAGCCGCCCTGGTGGAAAAAGCCATCGGCCGTGAGAAGGTGCTGATCAAGAATATTCAGCAGCGCACGCCTCTGGTGGAGACCTACATCCAGAACACCAGGCCGGACATCAAGCTCTACCAGGTGCCGGTCTCGGATGAGTATATGCTGAGCCGCGTCGATTTTGGCAAGGGCTTCTTCGACAAAAGTTACGATCCGCACAGCAAGCAGGCCAAGCATGGCTTCTTCAAGAATTCGTTTGGCTCCATCACAGGGCTGAGCAAGGCTCTCAAGCTTGACTCGCAGATTCTATACAACCCGCTGGGCTTCACCGAGATGATGTTCCTTGACCCGCACAGCTTCGACAACCAGCACTATGTCTTCAGCTTTGTGCGGCGGGAGTTCCTCGGTTCGGTGCGCACATGGGTCTACGACGTGCATCCCAAGCCTAGTGTTAAAGACCGGGGCCGCTTCTATGGCCGCATCTGGATTGAGGATACTGACGGCAACATCGTCCGCTTCAACGGCACGTTTACTCAGCCCACCTCCGAGGATGACTCGCGTCTGTACTTCCACTTCGACAGTTGGCGCATCAACGTGCAGCCGGACATCTGGCTGCCGGCAGCCGTGTACGTCGAAGAGACCCATCGCGTGAAGGGCGACGACAAGTCTTCCGGGCTGCGCGCCCAGACGCACTTCTGGGGCTACTCACTCAAGCTGCCCACGCGCGAAAGCGAGAACGTCAGCGTGAAGGTGGACGACGCGGTTGACAAGAGCGACGACTCGCAGGACGTAGGTCCGCTGCAGGCCTCGCGCGCCTGGGTCACGCAGGCTGAAAACAACGTGATCGACCGGCTGGTGGAAGCCGGACTGGTGGCGCCGCTTACTCCCGGCGGCTATGAAAACACGGTGCTCGACCAGATCGTCATCAACCTGCAGGTGCCCAACAACCTGGTCTTCACAGACCAGGTGCATACTCGCGTTCTGCTCTCGACCACGATCGAGGCTACTACCGTCGGAAACACCATCCTGATCAGCAAGGGCCTCATCGATACGCTGCCCAATGAGGAATCCATCGCCTCGGTGGTGGCCATGGAACTGGCCCACATCGTGATGGGCCATCACATCGACACCCGCTACGCCTTCAACGATCGGCTGATGTTCCCCGACGAGACGACCTTCCAGCGCATCGATATGAACCACTCCGACCACGACAACGCTGAGGCCGCCAAACGAGCCATGGAGTACCTCAACAACTCCATGTACAAGGACAAGCTGCCCACCGCCGGCCTCTACTATGCGCAGTTGGTGGACCGGGAAAAGGTGCTCAAGATGCTGAATACGCCCAAGCTCGGCGATTCACTGCTCAAAACCGATGGAACCCCCTGGTTGGCCGATTTGAAGAACATGGCGCCCAAGCTGAACTGGGACGACCTCTCCCAGCGTCCGGCATTGCCCCTGGGAAGCTGGCTTAAAACCGATCCCTGGGACGACCGGGAACATCAACTCAATGCGAAGATCTACGCCTACATGAACCCCCGCGACAAGATGCCGTTTGAGGTGACGCCGATCTTCTTCAAACTGCAACGCTATGACGCCTCCAAGCTGACGCCGCCTGCCGCCGCTGCGCCTGCGGCTGCTGCGCCGCCTGCGCCCGATGCTGCTCCGCCAGCCGCCGCTGCGCCAGAGGCCCAGCCGGCCGCGGGTACGTCGAACCCGCCACAACAGTAGCAGTGATCGTGAATTCCTGGACCCCCATTGCGCCCTTCGGCGAAGCAGGGGGCCAGGGATTCACATCCCGCTTTGATTGCACTTTCTCCGTTTAGAAACAAGTTTTTTCCACTGAACGAGCAATGATTCTTATGAGCCGCTTCTCAGTTCCCGTAGTATCGATTCTCCTTGCTGCCGCCTCCATTGCTGCCTCCGCGCAAGTGCTTTCAACGGCCACCGCGCACCAGGTATCCATCACCGCCGGAGGCATGGTCTCCATCTTCCAGACTGACTACACGGGCCAGTTGAGCCCTTCATCCTCAGGCCTGTACTACAATCCGGTCGCGCAGTCCAGCAGCCAGCCGCTCTTCGGCGTGGGCGCGTATGTGGATGTAAAGCTGACCCACTGGGTGCAGTTGGAAGCCGAGGGGCGCTGGCAGCGCTACAACCAGTACGCGAATATCTATCAGGACAATTATCTGATCGGCCCCAGGTTTAGCGTCTTTCACTTTGCGCGCTCGAGCGTCTATGCCAAGGCGCTGGCCGGCTCCTCGAAGATGAACTTCGACAGCTACGGTGACAATGGCACCTTCACCGCCCTGGCCTTCGGTGGCGGCATGGACGTTAAGATGACCAAGCGGCTCAGCGTACGCCTGGTGGATGTCGAGTACCAGTACTGGCCTTCCTGGGGCAACTCCTCGCTTTCGCCCTATGGGGCCAGCATGGGCATCGGATACAGGATTTTCTGAGTGCGCTCCGCACTCTCGCAGTTCTCCCGCTTCCGGTTTTAGAAAGACAGCACAATCAGGCGCTTTTGCGCTTATCCTTACTCGTCTCGCAGCGCCTCCACCGGGTCCATCTGAGCGGCGCGCGTGGCGGGCACGGTACCGAAGATGATGCCAACAAGCGTGGCCACCGACAGGGCAATCACCACCGACCATGGCGAGATCGGTACGGCATACGAGGTGAAGAAGCGCACGGCCAGCGGTGGAGCCAGCCCCACCAGGGTGCCGACAACCCCGCCCACCAGCGAAATGATAACGGCCTCGGCAAGGAACTGGTACTTGATCTCGCGGTAAGTCGCGCCCAGAGCCTTGCGGATGCCGATCTCGCGGGTGCGGGCGCGGACGGTGGCCAACATGATGTTCATGATGCCCACTCCGCCCACCGCCAGAGTCACCGCGGAGACGGCCACCAGAATATACGTCAGAGCGTTGGCGACCTGCTCGGCAATGCTTAGCTCCTCCGTAAGGGTTTGCACCTGATAGACCGAGCTGGGCCGGTGGCGCGCCTGAACGATGCGCTTGATCTCAATGGCGGCGTCGGGAACCTCCTCCATATTGCGCATGGAAAAGTAAATCTGCTTCACGTTTTCGGTTCCGGTGAAGTAGCGCGCCACTGAATACGGAATCAGGATCGTCTGATCGGCAATCTCCGTTTGGCCAAAATCATCCACACTCTCCTTGAAGACGCCGATGATAGTGAAGGGAATGCCGCTGATCTCGAAGGTCTGGCCTACAGCCGCATCCTCGCTGCCGAAGCGCGTACGGGCAAACAGAGGCGTCACCACGGCGCATTTGATGTGGGACGCGTCGTCCTCTTCGTCCAGAAAACGGCCCTCTGGCACCAGCAGATTGCGGATGTTCTGGTATTGCGGGCTGACGCCCAGCACCAACGTGTCTTTGACGATGCCCTGGCCAAAGCTGATGCGGGCGTGCATCTCCATAATCGGCGAAGAGTACAACACGCCCGGCAACTGCTGCTTCACCGCCTTCTCGTCTTCCAGCGTGAGCGAGTCGTTGTAGACGGTGCGCTCGGCTCCGACAGCGCCCCCGCCGGAGTACTCCAGCTCGATCGAATTGGTCTCGATCTTCTGCAACTGTTCGAGGATGTAATGCTTGCCGGTCATGCCGATGGTCACCACCCAGATCACCGAGGTGGTGCCGATGACCATGCCCAGCGCGGTCAGCGCAAAACGCAGCTTGCTCGAGCGGAAGCTGTCCAGCGCCAGCTTCAGAATCTCGCTCAGCACCATGGTGCGGCGCGCGCTCTTGAGCGTCTGTTGAAAGGCGTGACGGCGGGCATGATCAGTCTGATTCATATCTACAGCTTACAGTGAACAGTGGACAGTGAACAGTGGCCGGTGGGCAGTGAAATGCGGATTGCGCACAGATCTGGTGATTAACTTCAGGAATTCGTAAACTTTCACAGACTGCTGTTCACTGTTCACTGAATACTGTCCACTGTCAAAAAAACAACCCCGGCTTGGGCCGGGGCTGATTGTTGGTCAGAATGCGGTGCGCTAGGCCTTGGCCACGACGCGGTCCACTTCCTTCAGGCGGGCGGCCTTGCCACGCAGGCCGCGCAGGTAGAAGAGCTTGGCGCGGCGCACCTTGTAGCTGCGAATCTTCTCAATCTTCTCTATCACTTTGGAGTTGAAGGGGAAGATGCGCTCCACGCCCTGGCCAAAGCTCATCTTGCGCACGGTAAAGGTGCCTTGGGGACCTTTGTTGATGGCGATCACCAGGCCTTCGAAGGCCTGCAAACGTTCCTTGTCGCCTTCTTTGATCTTCACTTGGACGCGAACCTGGTCGCCGGGGACGAACTCAGGCAGATCGGTGCGCTTCAGCTTGTCGGCCAGGCGCTGCATTACGGGATGTATGGACATGGTCTCTTCCTGCGTTTGGACTCAGAGCTTTCAGTTTACTACAAATGTGCGGGTTTGCGCCGGACCTTAACGCAATACTCCTTGGGGTCGAACTATTTGTCCCGGCTTGTCGCGGCCTGTCCCACTTCAAACGCCGCCGATGCGCTATAGTTCCCCTATGGACGAAAAACGTGAACTGCTGCGCCATACGCTGGCCACTGTAGCCTACCGGGCCGCTCGCGCCCTCGAAGGCGCGCCTGATCACTTTGCCGGATTTGCCGGCGCGGGCCGCCTGCCCGTGCAGATCCTCTCTCACATGGGCGACCTCATTGACTGGGCGCTGAGCGTGGCGATGGGCCAGGAGCGTTGGCACCCGACGCAGCCCCGCGCCTGGGCCCAGGAGAAGCAGCGATTCTTTGAGTCGCTGCAAACCTTTGACGCCTTTCTGGCAACCGGCGGAACGTTGCATGCGCCCGTCGAACGGCTGCTGCAAGGCCCCGTGGCCGATGCGCTCACTCATGTGGGCCAGTTGGCCATGCTGCGCCGCCTCTCCGGCAGTCCCACGCACGGAGAGAGCTTCTTCGACGCCGATATCAAAGCCGGCCAGGTGGGCGCTGCTCAGCCCGCCGCAGTCAGGCCCTTCAAAGTGCGCTAGCGGAAATTTAGATTAATAACGCGCTGTCATCCTGAGCGGAGTAGGTCGCGCTTGATGCGACCTACGCAGTCGAAGGATCTGCATTTCCTATTGAAACGCCAGCGGCTTCCACGCCCCATCCTGCTTCAGCGCCAGTTGCAGCGGCCTCGGCGGACCCTTCGGCGGCACGGTCACTTCCATCCATAGCTCCTGGCCGGCTTGGAGCCGTGTCGGGTCGGCGGCGTGTTCGGCAATGTAGAAATCCACCGGCTGCTGCACGCGCATCGCGTCGCAGTTGGCTCCCGGCAGCGCCGTCACCTCCACGCCCTTCGCGCTCGACTCGGTCTCAGGAATGCGAATCGCCTCCAGCTTGTTGGCTTCCACACTGAGCCTGGCGCGGAAGCGAACCGAAGAATTCCCGAGGACAGAGAAACCGCCTTTGCGCGGAGTGCCGTCCGAGTTGCGCGGAAAGACCGCCTGCCGCGCGTTGGGCAGTGTGCTCTGGCAGCCGTCCACGGTCATTTGCAGGCTCAGATAGCGGCCGCGCATCAACATGTTGGGATCGTAGGCCGCCGCGCGCACCCAGACCTTTGGGCAGCGCACGCGCTGGTAGAGGTACTTGGCCGCGATCGATGAGACTAGCGCCAATTGAATTACCAGCAAAATGATGGATGTCTTTGCGAGTTTCATAGCGCGGCCTCCTCTGCGGTAATCTCCGCTCTTCCCATGCCGCTCACAATTCTGCGGCGCGCTTTTTCAAGCGCCCATCCACCGGCCAAAAACAGAATCCCGAGGCCAATCAGCCCCAGCGAGCGGTCCAGCTTGTCGAAGATGTCGCTGAAGTAAAACCAGAAGACGGTAATGGCGAAGCCGACAACGCCCAGGTTGACCAGAGCCTGCGAAATCTGCCGCACGCCCCACCAGATAAGGAAGACGCAGAAGGTGGCGACCAGCGCGTTGGCTGCGAGATTGAGTTCATTAATCACATTGGAGCCGCGAACGTTTCCGTAGTCATAATAAACGGTCCTGACTTTTTGGCACCACGGCAGCGCAATCGAGAAGGCAAGAGCGACGGCCACAGGGATTACACACTTGCGAAACTTGAAGACCGAAAACAGCAGCGGCAGCACGGCAAAGTCTACCCAGCCCCAGGTGCGCAATCCGAGAGGCAGAAAGGTTGTGTCGCCCCACGACCTCCA
>Ga0302319_10001933_pt1 | contig 45781 bp, 56 predicted proteins | sample Bog_T0_2_FD_203319 | JGI IMG/M metagenome (GOLD analysis project Ga0302319, IMG submission 203319) | Peat permafrost microbial communities from Stordalen Mire near Abisko, Sweden - Bog_T0_2 | ecosystem: Environmental > Terrestrial > Soil > Wetlands > Peat | place: Sweden: Abisko, Stordalen Mire...
TTTGGGCTTTACTTTCCCCTCGGCTAACTCACCCGGCCAAGGACCGCCCTTTTTCAACCTGCTCGGCTATTCTCCGGTAGGGGGCGCCATTACAGGTCCGCGTCTTTCCGCCCAGAATAGCTTTGACGAACAGGACGGCCTCGCCTGGATCAAAGGCTCGCACTCGATCAAGGTCGGTGCCGAATACCTACGCACGCAGTTGAATATGTTTCAGTCGATTGCACCCAATGCCTTCTTTGTATTCGCCTCAACCTTTCCCACCAACAACGCCGTGGCGAATCTGATGCTGGGCGCACCCGTGACCTTCTATCAAGGCTTGGGCTATTTCAACCGTGGGATACGCGATTGGAACGCCGGCCTCTACGCGCAGGACGAATGGCGGCTCACCTCACATTTCACTTTGAACTACGGATTGCGCTACGAGCGTGTGAATCCGCTGACCGAGATAAAGAACCGGTTGAACGGGTTTGTGCCGGGTGTGCAATCGAAGGTGTATCCCAACGCGCCGCTAGGCGTGCTGTATCCCGGCGACCCGGGCATCGCCGCCGGTATTGCGCCTGGAGACAATGGTTTCATGCCGCGCGTGGGCATTGCGTGGGATCCGAAGGGTGACGGTAAGTGGGCCGTCCGCGCCAGTTATGGCACCTTCTACGATCAATTTCAAAATGGCCCCAACACCGCATCACAAGCGCCGGTGAGCGCCCTGCCCTGGGCTCAGTTCAATCAGTACAGTGGTCCGGCGATCAAGAGCTTTGCTAACCCTTACCTCGGACATACTTATCCAGCGCCCAATACCTTCGTTTCTCCATCGACCGTCTTTGGCATCGATCCTCGAGACCGTGCCCCTTATGCCCAGAACTGGAATTTCAGCATTCAGCGTTCGCTGTTTGATCGTTACTTGGTGGAAGTGCGCTATGTAGGATCGAAAGCCACCCACCTCCCCCGCAACGTCGAGGCCAACCCCGCCGTCTATGGCCCGGGAGCGAGCGCACAAAATGCCGACCAACGGCGCATCTACGCAAATTGCCCAAAGACCGGCGGCCCATGTGCTTTGTCTACCGTCGGCTTGCTTGCCGACATCACGAACTCCACCTATGAATCGGGTCAAGCCACCGTGTCGCGGAGGTTCGCCGCAGGGCTCGGTTTTAGCATCTCGTACTGGTACTCCAAATCACTCGACGACTTATCTTCCATGAATCTGGCAGGGGCCTCTTCGCAACCTCTGGCCGGTGCCAACGACTTAGCGCAGAATCCATTCGATTTAGCCGCCGAACACGGCCCTTCGCTGTTTGACGCCCGCCACCGCGTGGTCGCCAGCGGCTCCTGGCAGCCGCATATCACTAGCTCGGCGCCTGCCTTGGCGCGCCACATTTTGCAAAATTGGGAGCTGAATCTCATTCTCTCTCACAACTCACCCACCCCGTTCACCGTCTATGACTCAACCAATGTCTCGCTCCAGGCCAACAGCCCGCCGATTTCGGGCATTCCGGCAAGCCGCCCCGACTTACTTACCAATCCAAACAACGGACCGCACACTGTCCAACAGTGGATCTCCCCGGCTGCCTTCCTCCGCCTCAATCCAGTCACTCAGGCGGGCCAGTTTGGCAATGAAGGACGCGACGTGGAGCGTGGTCCGGCTTTCACCGATGTGGATGCCTCGCTAGCTCGCACCTTCGCCCTTTCCGAGACCTATCGCTTGCAATTCCGCGCTGAAGGTTTCAATATCGCCAACCATCCGAACTTTGGCTTGCCGGTGGCTGATCTCAATTCCCCCAATTTTGGGCAGATCCTGAGCGCCGGTTCGGCCCGCCTCATGCAGTTTGCCCTGAAATTGGCATTCTGACCCATGACTGAAAACAACATTCGATATGCGGGCTGGCGCGTAGCGCTGGCCTGCTCGGTCTGTGTGCTCCTGGGTTTCGCCTCTCTGTTGGTTTACACATTCGGTGTATTTCTCAAACCCGTCGCTGCCGAGTTCGGCTGGTCGCGCCAGGCGATTTCAACCGCGTTTGCCGTGGCTGCCCTGTCAGTCGCCGCATGTTCGCCCTTTCTCGGAATGCTGTTGGATCGTTATCCGGTGCGGCGCATTATTGTGCCGTGCCTGATTGTTTTCGGCTGCGCGTTCGCTTCCCTGGCATTCTTGACCAACCATCTTTGGCATCTTTACGCAGTCTTCCTGCTGCTTGGAATTGTGGGCAATGGGACGGCTCACTTGGCCTATTCGCGTCCGCTGTCCACTTGGTTCCAGCTGCGGCGCGGATCGGCCTTTGCTTTCCTGATGTCGGGTGGCGCCGTGGGTGCCATGATCCTGCCGGTCATCGCGCAAAAATTGATTGGCGTCGAAGGCTGGCGCAACGCCTTTCTGATTTTGGGTGCAGCCGTCTTGGTCGTGGGCTTGCCCGTGGCCGCGACAGTGCGTGAATCTCCCACCTACGACCGGACGAAGGCCTTATTGGGAGCTGGCAGTTCTCCGGCCGAGGGATTGCGCTCACGCGCCTTCTGGATCATTGTGATTGTCCTGTTTTTTGCATCACTGAGCCAGAACGGCTCCATCACTCACATGGCCGCCTTGCTCACCGATCGCGGAGTATCGCCGGGACAAGCGGCCATCGCCGTTTCACTGCTGGGTGGAGCGACGCTGGCCGGGCGCATCGTGACGGGTTGGCTGCTCGACCGCTACTTCGCGCCCCGCGTCGCCTTCGCTTTGATGGTCATCGCCGCCATCGGCACCTTTGCCTTGGCTACCGCAAAGTCCTCCTCGGCAGGTTTCTTCGGAGCAGCTTGCATCGGAATCGGCATGGGTGGGGAAGCCGATGTCACGCCCTATCTGATCACAAGATATTTCGGCTTACGCTCATTCTCGACTCTCTACGGCTTCACTTGGACCGCCTATGCCATCGCGGGCGCTATTGGCCCGGTCATCATGGGAAAGGCGTTCGATGCCACAGGATCGTATCAGGTTCTGTTGTCCAGTCTTTCAGTGCTCACTCTAGTGGCCGGAGTTCTCATGCTGTCGCTGCCCAGCTATCAAGCAACCGCCTCCCAATACAAACTCACCGCCGAATCGGAGCCGGAAGCGTTAGCGACCTAACTGGGTCTCGAATAACCTCAATCAATTCCCTCCCTACGAGTTCGGCCTCGCGTTCACCCGCCCCCAACCCGGGCCCCAGCATCGAACCCAAAAAAATAACTCCACCTCTCCCCAACCTTCGCCGGCAGCACACCGGCTTACCCCCGCTCCAGGCTATCACTCCCTCCGCCGATTCAAGCAACGTACCTACATCAAAGCCTCGGACAATTTGTCTCACTGGCCATGCATACTCAACGAAGAGTTCACTCACTCTCCCCGAACGCGCGAACCTCAATCCAAAGGCCTTCTCCCATAGCCCGGTCTGTTCCCTGCGCTTGCCCTCGCCCGCGAAGCATAACCCACTCTCCAGAATCACCCACGCCCCGCCAACCGTGCGAGACCGCAATCTCTCCGCCCGTTCCGCACTCATCTCTCGGATCCCCGGAACTATAAGTAAATCATGCGGCACCGCCTGGCATCCGCTCAACATCTGTTGAAAATGCACACCCGACTCTTCGGAAAGTAAGTGCGGCTCCGTTAAGATCCTGGGTGTCGGCATCGAAGCTCTCGCACGAACACCACCCAGCGCCGGCCCCGCTGCCCACGCACTCCGCAGCACGTCCCGCCGAGTCAACCTACAATCTCCCCGCCATTAAACGGTCCAGCGCCGCCGCCGTATCGAAAATCTGTTGATCCGCTGCATACTTATAACGAGCCTCCATCTCCGCAATCACCCAGCCGTCGTAATTCACCTTCGTCATCGCCTGCCGGATCGCTCGCCAGTTGTTATCTCCCAAAAAGATATTCGTGTATACACTCTCTTCTCCGCAGCGTCCCCGGTGCTTGTGCACATCCTTCATGTGCATGCGCGTGATGCGCGGCCCATGGATCTCAATCCACTGTTCCGCGAAGCCGGTTTCGTGAATATTGCCCACATCGAGATGAATCCCCACCCACTCACTGTTCACCTCATCCAAAAACGTGGAAAACTCCCGCGGACTCAACAGAAACTTCTGTTCGGCGCAGCAATTCTCAATCCCAATCTTCACCCTCGCCCGGGCGGCGTCTTCCCCCAGCTTCTGCAACACGTCGCGGCAGCGGTTATAAACCTCGTTGTACGGCAAATCTTCCTTCACCACTCCCGCCACCACTAAAATCGCGTCGCAGCTGAACATCTGCGCAGTTTCCAACTGTCGCCGTATGTGGCGCATCGCCGCCTCCCGCACCGCCGGATCGCGCGCACAAATATTCTCCTCCCAATCGAGCGCGTTCGCGATATCGGATACCTGCAAACCTACGTCCCTTATTTTTCGCGCTAGCTCTCGCACTTCACCATCGCTGGTTTTCATCTGAAACCAGGGCCGCTCGCCCAGCCACAATTCCACGCCATCATAGCCTCCCTGTTTCAACAGCGTCAGCCCCTGCTCGAACGTCGTATTGGGCGGAAAGATGTTATCGCCGATCGCTTTCTTCATGGCCGTTAATTGGCAAATCCCATCACTTCCGAGCGGCTGCCCAGTATCAGCGGCGTTCTTTGATGAATATCTCCGGGTTGTATCTCAAGGATTCGCGAACTCCCATTGGTGGCCATACCCCCCGCCTCCTCAGCGATAAATGCCAGCGGATTCGCCTCGTAAAGCAAGCGCAGCTTGCCGCCCGGGTACGAGCCCGTCGGAGGGTAGAAGAACACTCCCCCTTTCAACAGCGTGCGATGGAAATCAGCCACCAGCGACCCAACATAACGCGAGCCATATCCTCTTCGCCGTAGCTTTTCAAAATAGTCCCGATAGGCATCTGGAAATCCGCCCGCATAGCCTTCGTTGACGGAGTAAATCTTCCCGCTCTCCGGCATTAGAATTCGCTCGTGACTCAGCACAAACGCCCCAATTGCCGGATCGAGCGTGAAGCCGTAAACTCCGTCCCCCGTTGTATAAACGAAGATTGTCGAAGGGCCGTAGAGTATATACCCGGCGGCGACCTGCTCCGTTCCCGGCCGCAAAATCGCCTGATTCACATCGCCCGGTGTGCGCCGGAAGATCGAAAAAATCGTTCCCACGTTCACATTCACGTCAATATTCGACGACCCATCCAGCGGATCGAACACGATGATATATTCGCCCGTCTCCGCCGCGCGGTCCAAAACCACGGGCTCTTCATTTTCTTCAGAGACCAGCGCAGCCACGCTGTCGCGCACTCCCAGACAATGCATCAAAGCCTGATTCGCATAGACATCCAGCTTCTGTTGCGTTTCGCCCTGCACATTGATCTCACCCGCCGAACCAAGCACGTCGTTAATGCCGGCCCGGCGAATCTGTGCCTCAATCATCTTGGCGGCCAGAGTCATGCCCGAAAGTAGCCAGGAAAGCCGTCCGCGCGCTTCCGGATTTCTCCGCCGCTGCTCGAACATGATGTGCTGCTGGATAGTGACTATCATCACTAGCCAGTCTACTGCTAGCGTTCGGAGACGGACATCGGCGTTTCGGAGATCAAGCGCGCCTGTACAATGAAGCGTTCCGGCGCCGATCCAACATAGTAGAACGGGTAGCAAGTAATCAGAGTCAGCATGTCGTGTCCACCCGGGCGCAACACACTCACGTCCGTGGGTTTTACAATGCGAGTATGATCCACCCTATAGGTAAACGTCTCCAGCGGCGATTGAAACGTAATCAGATCGTCTTGTTTGATGTCTTTTAACGGACGGAAAAGCGTGTCGCGATGCGCCGCCAGCGCTACATTTCCCGGGTGTCCAGGCAATGATGTCGATGGAACGTGGCCCACCGAGCCGTTTAAGGTACCCGCATCCACTCCCTCCCGCACCACCGAAGACAGATTCAAACGCTCAATTTCCACCCTGCCAAGTACTTCGCCGTCGCTGACCTTGTCCTGGCTAGGCTCGTGCACGGGTTCCGGTTTGGCAGTGTCAGTGTCTTTCACCAGAAAGCTCAATGGCGTTTGCTCGCGCAAGTAATCCGCAATGTCGACGTTTTCTCGTCCCGCAATATGCTGTTCGAATACCCAGTTGTCATAAGCTTGATCCAGCCGCTCCATGGCAACTCGATGCGCATAATAGCCTGTACAACCCAGGCCCAGAAGCAAGAAAAGCGTCCTCATACTTTGCCAGGGCCGGCCGTTGGCACGCGATAACTCGTACGTGTTTTTACGCTGAAACGTTGGCCGTCCCGTCCGGCGCTCACCTTAATGCTTCTCAACTCGTGGCCCGGCGTGGCTTCGCCCGGCGCAAAGCCTATCGTGTATCGGCTCCGTATATCTTTCGAGATTTCTTCGAAAATCGGCAGAACATCGTCCAGCGTGCGCGGCTGAAAATAAGTGCCCCCGCTGATGGCCGCGAATTTACGCAGCACGGCGGGATTCAAGTCGTTATTCTCGGGGTCAGTCAGTCCAATTGTATAGATGGTCGCTTGCGAGGATTCAATCTGGTCCAATATGCCCGCGCGCGAAACCTTGCTGGCATTATCTCCTCCGTCGCTGACTACGATCAAAGCCCTCTGGTCGCGATGACCGAATTCCAGGTGGTGCAGCCCGAACGATACCGCATCGTATAGCGCGGTCTGCCCGAAAGGCTTCCCATAAAACAGCGCATGTTGCAGAACACTCAAGCTGTTCGTAAATGGCATCCTCGGAGGCAGCCCGGCGACAACCCAATCGTTGAAGTTCACGACAAAGAACTCGTCTTTACTGTTACTCTCCCTGGCAAACGCCAAACCTGCCTGCAACACTTCATCGCGCTTAGATCTCATGCTTCCACTGTTATCCAGCACCAGCCCGACAGTCACCGGCGAGTCTACGGCGCCGAATTGGGTAATGGCGCGTGATCTGCCATCCTCCAACACTCGGAAATTGTCTTTCCCCAATCCGGGAACATAGCCCGCGTGTGGATCCTTTACCAGCACATCGAGCAAAACCAGATTCACATTGTCCGAGAAAGTAACATCGTCGGATGCCAAAACTGGAGTCGCCAGAAACGCTAAACAAGCACCTATCCACCAGGCTGTCATACCCTTCACCCCACTGTGGCGCCGACACTCGTCTCGGCGCATGGGCACCCTTTCGGATGCCCTAAGCGAAAAGATTCTACTTAACTCCTCTTGGACGCAAACGAAAGCAATCCCGCAAATCCTAGCGAAAACAATCCTACTACTCCGATGAGCGGCAAATTGCTAGCCGTATGCGGTAAAGCCTGCGGAGCCGCTGCTGCCGCGTTGTCATTGCTATTATCCGGAGCTTGCTGCGGCGCAGGCTCGGGAGTCGGTTCCGCCGCTGGGGCGGGCTCTGGCTGGGGTGCGGGTTCTGCCGTGGCCGTCGGAGCAGGCGCTGGCGTTGGCTCGGGTTCCTTATAAGTTGTCGGTATCGGCACCGGCACTGCCGAAGCTAACTGCGCCACCAGTTTCTTCGGGTAGGTGAACTCCTGGCCGAAATTATCTCCCGGATAGAACCACGCGCGCACCGCCTTCGGAACGCCAGCCGGCGTCTCCCAAAACGCAAACCGCGTATTGCCCGTTGGCTGCAAGCGGTAGTTCGGAATCGCCAAAATTGTTTCTTCCAGATGCGTCTGATCCTTGTCGAAAATTTGCACAATGTGCCTGTCCGACTGTGAATCCAAAAGCTTCCAAACGTATGTCCCAGGTTCCAATACTTTGTTCCCGGCAATTATTTTTTCGTTGATCGTGACATAGGTCATCTTGTCCCACGAATCAGCTTTCGCTTTCTGCACCAGGGCTGAACCGATCAGGCTAATCCCGGCTGCCCCAAGGGCAAGAACGATAAATGAGCGTAGTGTAAGTTGCATAGTGTTTTGATTCTCCAAAGCAAAAATTCTCCAAGCCAATAAGGAAATCGCTCGCGAGTAGCGGTTTCGCGAAGTCAATCACCATGCTTAGTAGACGATTCCGAGAGACTCCATGGATGCCGGGAGTTATACCCGAAATCGGGAGTCTTGCGAGCCTTGCTAATTTGTTGGGCCTAGTCTCGCCTTCAATGATTCGGCATTTCTTGCTCAGTGTGCCTCCGCAGATACCAACACGGCGAATCTCCCATCTGGGGAAATAGTGAATTGGTACAAGCCACATCTCGCGGGTCGTCGAAGATCAGCTCAGTCTTCTTATCTTTCCTCGGAAATGCGTAGTAAGGATGAACCGTGCAAGTCCCAAACGCGTTCTTGTTCGACGCTACTCTATAACGCAAGATCGCCGCGTCAACCACGAACGCCAATGCCGCAGCCAGACACACCCCAATCAATACGCGCCCAAGAATCCGTATCAAGTGCGGACCACTACAATTTCAGCGCTGCCCAGCGCGCGGCGGCCGGCGGCAATGTGGGGAAATCAGTAAACGGTTCCGTCTGGTACCAATAGCCCACCGAATAAAAGCAATCCGCCCGGTCGTTCGCGTGCCCATGCTCAATCGTATGTTTCAGGTAGCTACCGAAAGCAACCGGATTATCGGCGTGCCAGCGGTACACGCAATAGCGTCCGCCCGCCCGTTCCGCCGTTGTGATGTACGGCGCACCGTTATAGAGGTTGGCAAACGGCACGCCGTTAAAATCCCACGCGCCGTTTATATAATCCTCCGTACCGGTACCCGTAATCGCCGGTTTGTCCGGGTTGTCGATAAAAATCATCTCATCGCCCTCCCCGAACCAGCCATCATGGTTCTGCACAACTCCGAATGTGACCCCCATCATCTGTCCTTTGCCGCGCGTCTCAAAGAAAACGTAATTATGTTTTCCATCTAAATTAATCTGCGGTTCGCCGGCCACCGCTGGAATCGCGCGGTTCGGGGTCGCCTGCCTGTACTGCGCATGGAAATATAACGCGTTGTCCGGCAGCGCAGGCACCAATTGATAATCGATATTCGAATAGAACGAATCCACCCGCTCGTGACTTTCATTCGTGATTGTAATTCGCGCCTCGCGCCGAAACGGCATGGCGAAATAACTGTTCAGTGCTTTCACCGAAGAGCAATTCAGGAACGCCGATTCATACAGAAAATAATCGCCCAGATTAAGCCCGAAAAAATCGCCTACCGGAACTTCAACGCTCGGCTTGTCATTGCCTTCCCAGTAGATGCGCATTACCAGTTCCTTCAAGTGGTGCCCGCTGCGTGCTGCAATCGTATACCAGATATGCGTTATGATTCCAGGCCCCGCCGACTTGAACACTTCGTACGTGGCCCCCGGTTCAATGCGCCACGCATCGTTATTGCCTCCCGTGCGGTCAAAGCTCGATTGCTTCAGCGTGCGGTAATTATGTAAAGTCGCGTACGCAGGCAGTAATGGGCCGCCGCCTTGCTGCGCTCCGGTACTTTGGTTTCCCGCCACTGCGGTCTTACCAGTCAGGAACGCTGCCGCGCCGCCAATCGACGTCAAAAAGCGCCGGCGCAAGGGTATAGAGGACATGATTTTCTCCAGGTAGTTTCGGATAACGACTTGAGAATTATATAACGCGGAGGGAAGAAAAACTTTTCTGTTGAGGACCCAGAATAAGTCTGGGTCCTCAACCTCGGAGGTAAAAGCGTTTAATACTGAGTGGGTCGTTCATTAACCGCTTTTGTTACTAATAACTATACTCCGTAACGTGCCCAGAGGTCAATAACAAAATGAAGGTAATACGTTTTACGCACCCGAGATTTTATCAATATTCGATAAAACGTCTATTTTTGCAAGTCGAGTGAAAGCGGCCCCAGCCACGTTCCCCGAAACGTACGCTGCCATACGGTGCCGTCTCTCCCGCGCTGCTCTAGCTGCGTGAACGTGTAATCGTAGGCTTGAATACGGACGAAGCGAGGAGGCTTGTCGAAGGGCGCTGGTTCCAGTAAGCCTAGTACCTCTTTTTGCCCTGAAAGGAGCCGATATACCAGTGCTTGCGCCCACGGATTTCGATCCGGCTGGCCCAACGCCGCAAACCACATTTGCCAGTCAAGCCGCGGCTGGTAGGGCGCTACCACCGGCAATCCGCGCCGCACGTCGCCCGGTTTATACCGGAACGTATATGGCCGCCAACTCATCTGATCGTCCGATCCTTCCACGATTAACTCGATGCGCGATGTGGTCATCATGCGAACAATCCGTAGGGGTTCACAATTTCAAAACCATCAAGGAAGCTGGGACCGAGATCAAGAATTTGCAGCAAGCTGAGTGTCATGATTGCCGCCACCGGAACACTCAATGCGCGGGCCAACCGTGGCCGTGAAACCGGGCGCCATTTTCGAAACCACGCCAGGCACTCGTCGTCCAGCCCCCACAAACAAAGGGCTAACCCCAGCAAGTTGAAGAACGCATAGTTTCCGGTGGCGGCGATCACAATCTGCAGCAGCGCCAGCAAGCTGACGGCAACGATTCGAATCCGCCGTGGAAATGCGAATACAAAAAACGGCGTCAGCAGCTCAATCAGCAACACGCTCAGAGTCAGTGAGTCGAGCAGCCAGTCAGGCGCGTGCTGCATGGAATAGGCCAGCGGCATCGGTAGCGGCTGTGTGTAAAAGTGATAGCGCAGCGCATGCAGGCTCCGCCAATTCACGTCGTGCGAAGTCAGTTTCACCAGCCCCGATTCGAACATCAGGCGGAAGAGTAGACAGCGGTAAGCCAACGGCAAGAGAGGCGAGCCCGCGAAAATGGCCAGGAACCCCGTCTCCAGAAGCAGCGCGTCCCACTGGAACGACATGAAGGGCTGGCCAATCGAAACCAGGGATAAATACAGAATGTACGCGGCTAGCGCGGCGCTTCTTACCATCACGCCAAACAATAAGGGCAGGGAAGCCATGCATCCCGCCGCACACAGTGCTTTGAGTGCCGCATCACTTCGCCAAAACCAGAACAACGAAGGCACATCCAAATAAGCCCGCCACCCATAATCGAAGCGCATGGCCGTCATCGTTTCGGCGGCGGGCGAAACGCCATTGGCGCCCATTAATCCCACAACCTGCGGCCACAGCGAAGCGAACGCAATGAGATAGATCAGCCCAAACAGTTTGAGAAAGACGGTCTCAGTAATCTCAAACCTCTGACCACGAGTGAGTGTCAACGTATATCGAGTATCCAGGAACGTGAGCCTATTTTAAGCCTCGGCTCGATATTTGAACGGAGTTTCCAGCAGGGTCTTTCGCATTGGCGAACTCAAAATTTGCCGTGCTGTGGATGGGCCCAAATTTCAGCCCTTGTTGCTCTCTTTCACTCTTGAACTTGCGTACATCTTCTACTCCGAATACGAGCTTTATCGCTGCGCCGCTTTTGTGCGCGGCACTTGCTTGGTGCAGGGCAATAGTGCACCCGCCCGGTTTGCTGGTCATCTCCAACCACCCTTTTTCGTAGGACGGTAGCGGAGTCATGCCGAAATGTCGTTGATAAAAATCCGCCACCTTCGGAATATTTTTCACGTAAAGAATTGCTCTCACGATCGGTATCGCCATAGATTTCATTCCTCAGCGTACAACGGCGCTCTACCCTTCCATGGAAGCCCCGCTGTTGCCGATGCTCGATGGAATTCAGACGGTGCGGAGCGGATGATTCTGAACGGTTGAATCGTCAGATCGGCGTTAGGTTAGTCTGTGCGGGCGGCTGAGGACGAACGCGGCGGCGAGGCCGGCGAGAGTGAAGCCAATGATTTCGGTAGCCATATAGGTGATGGTGTAGCTGGCTGGGAAGCCGTACCAGTTCCAGTAGGAGACGTTGGTGGGTAGCGAGGCGAGGATGCCCGTTACCGCGACGAAGGCCACACGGGCGGAGAAACCTGTGATGGAGGTCTTGCCGAGGAGCCAGACGGCGAGCAGCGCTTCAAGCAGCTCCACGAGGAATTCGGTAAGCAGTTGGCCGGGAGTCAGAGACTTTGCGCCAGGTGGATGGTAGATCAATATTCCCGATGGACTGGTTACCAGCTTGGCGTCGTAGTTCTTCATGGCTTCGGCTTGGTTGGCCATGTCGCCGATGGAGGGAAAGAAATAGAAGCCGGCGTTGTTCCCAAGGCTGGCGTGAAGGGCTGCGAGAACGGTGGGTTCGTTGGACTTGATTTCGCTGATTCCCACTCGGCCCAAGGGCAGAATCATGTGCGCGATGGATGCCCAGATGAACATCGCGAGTCCGCCAAATAACCCAGCCACTAGTATGCGGCTTCTTGACATAAGCGCCTCCCTGTTGAATTGAATTGACTCAGGTCGAATTGATTAGGATAACAGGCGCTGGGGATTGCCCTGGTCTCAGTTAGCCGAATTACCCGCCCCACCAATTCCTTCTAATTGCGCTTCAAATCGCATGGGAGCCGCAAGCTTAAGCGACTTGATTTGGAGCCGTCGTGTGACGCTTGATCGTTGTCAAAACTTTGGCGGCACGGAATACTAGCGGCGCACGAGCACTTCGCGGAGATTGTCGCGGGTGAGGAAGAATTTGACGGAAGCGGCGGGTTCGAAGAGTCGCTCAATCGAGCGGTTATTGAAATTCTGCACTTTCTGTAGCGTGCCGCGGGGAACTTGCACGAGCGTCCTTGAGTCCTTGATGCGGTAGGTGTAGAGCGGAATTTGCTTGACCTTCTCGTTGGCATTGAAGAAGGCCAGGATCAGACCGCCCGGGCGCAACACGCGGAGTAGGCGTTCGACGGTTTGTTCGATCAACGGGGGCGCCAGGAATTGCAACGCGTCCCACACAAGAACGCCGTCAAAGCTTTCGGGAGGGAACGTCAGGGACTGTTCAAGGAAGGCGGTGGCCTTAGCCTCGGACTGTTGGTTTTCAGCGAAGTCGTCATCAAAGTGCTGCATCATGGTGGCGACGATATCGTCGGACGAAAAAGAGTGGCCGGCGTCGGTGATGAAACTAATGTTAGCTTGGCTGGCGCCCGAAAGATCGAGTACGGAAACACCCTCGGAGCCTTTCAGCAAGGATTGAAACTGATCCAACCCGCTGCTTTGCCGGGTGAGGCTGGGAGCGCTGCCGGAAGGCACGGATTTCACAAATGTTCCTTTCGGAACGGCAAATTTCATAGGAGCGGGTTCGAAAAAGCGCGAGGAGAGACCGGCACGCAGCTTGACTACTGATCAGCCACACTTGTGGCCTCTCCCATAAGTTAGATTCCGCCTAACGGCTCGGAGTACCAGCTTGACTTGTAGCGGCAGCCACGGCAGGTGCCGCGGTTGGAGTAGTTTGCTGCGCCTGTGCCCGGGCTTGGGGTTTGGAAATATCGATGCTCCCCTTGAAATAAGCGCCGTCTTCGATCACGATGCGGCTTGTCTTGATGTCTCCAACAAGCTTGGCCTCTTTTTTTATGTCGATCTTGTCAGTAGCATCGACGTTACCTTGTATAGAACCCTGAATGATAATCTCACGGGCCTTTAACCCAGCCTGTACACGAGCGTTGGGTCCAATGGTGAGCCGATGCTCGTGGCATTCCACGGTACCTTCGACTTCACCGTCAATCGTCAGATCTTCGCGAGCGAAAATCTGCCCCTTTACCGTTACGTTCTTGCCCAGGGCGGCAGATCCGCCGCCGCTGCGCGAAGGCGTCAAAGGCTCAGGTTCGAAACTTCTACTTGGCGATGACATGGTTATTTCTTTCCTCTGTGGTTCCACGGCGGGGGCTGGCGGGATGGCCGGCTTTTCCGGCCGCGGTGGCAGTTCGTCTTCTTTTCCTGTTCTCCACTTCAAAGGTGTTCTCCTCTAAGAATGCTCCATTTATGGTACTACTCCCGGCAAGTGCTGCATATACTAAAGTGGCTGCCAACAGAAATCCTCTTGCCGATTCCACGAAGGAAAGCAAAAAACTTTCATTTGAGATAATAGCGCAAGGTGCCTAAGGCCAAAGATTTAGAAACTCGTTTAGCGCGCGCGGAACAGCAACTCCGTCTTTTTCAGCGCGTTAGCCGCCTTATGACCCGCGATCTGGAACTGGACGATGTACTACAGGAGATGGTAAGCCTAGTCAAGGATTTTCTGAGTTGCGATTCTTGCCTCATTTATTTAGTGGAAGAGGCCGAATTAGTCTTGTTTGCCTCCAGCGACCAGAACCGCAAAACCATCGGCAATGTGCGGCTGCGGCTCAACGAAGGTTTGACCGGTTGGGTGGCGCGCGAACGGCGGCTTCTGGCTATATCCCGCGAGGCATACAACGATCCCCGGTTTAAGTACTTCAAAGATTTGCCGCAAGATACTTTTGAAGCATTCTTGTCGGTTCCTATCATTTCCCAGAACAAGGTAGTGGGCGTTATTAACGTGCAACACCAGGAGCAGCGGATTCACACCGGTGCCGACATGGAAATGCTCAGCACCTTGGGGGAGCAAATCGGCTGCCTTCTGGTGTTATCGCGGCAGAAGCAACGTGCTCCTACCACCGTGGCGTAAGACTTACGGAAAAATCCGGCGACAAGGTGAAAACACGCAAAACCATCCGGCCTTATCAATGGCTGGCCGAGTATTACGACGAGATTTTCACGTTTCACTTGCCTTGGTATGAATCGGCGCGCCAGGAGATCCTCGGCGATGTCTTGCCGCAGGTAGAATCCGCTTGCGACTTGGCATGCGGAACGGGCGTCACCGCGCTGCTGCTGGCAGAGCGTGGCATCCAAATGACGGGTGTAGACCTTTCGCCCATCATGTGCCGGATTGCCCGCAAGAAGGCAAGGCAAAGGCGCTTGCCGCTAGAAATCGTGCAGGCTGATATGCGGCATTTTCGGCTCAAGAAACCAGTGGATTTGGTCTTATGCGAGTTCGATGCATTGAATCATATTCCCGAAAAGCCGGACCTGGCCTTGGTGATGAAAGCAGTGAGCCGGGCATTGCGGCCGGGCGGATATTTCTATTTCGATGTGAATAACCACCTGGCTTTCGAGAAGCTTTGGCCGGGGACCAAGTGGTCGGAAAAGCCAGGCGTGGCCGTGGTGGTACAGGGCGGGTATGACAGCGCACGCGAGCGGGGCTGGACGAGTTTGGATTGGTTTCTTAGAGAAGGACGTTTATGGCGACGGCGGCATGAGCGCGTCGAGCAGGTTTGCTGGAGCGCGACTGAGATGCAGCGTGTCTTGAAGGAAGCAGGGTTCGGCGGGATCCGGGCTTGGGACGCGACACCTTTCCTTGCGAGCGATGTTCAGATCAGCCCAGGATGCCGGACATTTTATCTGGCGAGGAAGCGGAATTAGCGTAAACCGCTACAACAATAAGAGCGGTGTATAGACTCCGCCCATGACGACTACCATCATCAACACAAGCGGCGCGGTGATTACGAGCGTTTTGGAATGTTCTTTACCGCCCACCACATCGCTACATACGACGGTTCGGCGAAAATCAAAGTGAACTCACGGGGCCGGTGCCCGCGCCACGTGCCGTGGCAAAAGTGACAGGTCACTTTTGCTTATCGGCGGGAGTCGTACGTGCGGTTGCAGCCGATAGCGCGGCGGCCAAGAATTGAAAGAGGTACAAATGGGATTTCTTATCAGTACAGAATATAATTCCTTGGAAGATTTGCTGGCGGAGCAAGTGAAAGACTTGTACGACGCAGAGCATCGGCTCGTCGAAGCCTTGCCGAAGATGGCGGATGCGGCGAGTTCAACCGAGTTGCAGGACGCATTCCTCGATCACCTGGAGCAGACCAAGAATCACGTGGCTCGGCTAGAACGAGTATTTGCCAGCATAGGGGTCAAGGCGGAGCGGGAGACTTGCCAGGCGATGAAAGGGCTGGTAAGCGAAGGGTCGCAGGCGATTCATTCCAAAGGCAGCAATCCGGCAGTGCGGGACGCGGCGTTGATTGCGGCGGCGCAACGGGTGGAGCATTACGAAATGGCAGGTTATGGATCGGCGCGTACGTTTGCCGAACAGTTAGGATTCAGCGAGGCGGTAGATCTACTGGAAAGCACGCTCGAAGAAGAACGAGAAGCGGACAAAAAGTTGACGACGCTGGCCACGCAGAGGATCAATGCCGACGCCATGCGTAGCGCCGCGCGGGCTTGAGGGGGCACAAAGTAAGGTAAGGCGGGCGATTTTACGTCCGCCTTATTTTTTGAGCTTGCCGGAATGCGCCAGTTCGCGCCAACTCGATTCATTCACTTCCACATGAAACTCGGAAGCCGCATGTTTAATGCGTTCCCAGGCTTCGTCGCGCTCTTTGTCGGTGACGTCCTCGACCTGGTTGAAACGCGCGATGGCATTACGGACATGCGCGGCGTCATGAAGCGGCTCTTTGCGCTGCTTGGGAAAGGCGAAGCTGCTGGTAGAGATCGTTTCGCGTTTCTGTTCGGTGATCTTGCTCATACGAATGGTTAGACACCTGACGACGGTGTGGTCGTTACATTGCTTGTTGGAGCTTATTTCGCAAGCGTTCTCGAAAGGAGTGCCGAGACGGCAGGCACGGGTGGTACACACGAGATTTTACCAGTTTTCAGTTGGTAACCAATTCATATAGTCTGGCGGTTTGTGGGAACGTAGCGCATGGTTTTTGGGGTGTTTAGCCCTTTTGTGTGGTGCTGTGCTCGAGGCACGCAGCGCACCGCCGCCTTCCGACGCCGACAATCCGATTAACCTGAAAAAGCTCAGTCTGGAAGAGCTTTCGGCAATCGAAGTTACCACGCCCTCCAAGGAGCCCGAGCCAGCGTTCCTGTCTCCGCTTGCCATTACAGTCATCACGGATGACGATATCCGGCGTTCCGGCGCGACTAGCATTCCGGAAGCGCTGCGGCTGGCACCAGGTGTAGAGGTGGAACGCATCGATTCCAACCGGTGGTCGATAGGCATCCGGGGTTTCGGGACTCGCCTCACGCGCTCGGTTCTCGTGCTTATTGATGGCCGGACGGTTTATACGACATTGTTTGCCGGCACCTATTGGGAAGCGCAAGATACGGACATGATGGACATTGATCGCATTGAGGTGATCCGGGGACCGGGCACGGTGATCTGGGGACCGAACGCCATCGATGGCGTGATTAACGTGATCACTAAGAAGGCGAAAGACAGCCAAGGCTTACTCGTGAAGGCGGCGGGCGGCAATGTCAACCTGGGTGCGGTTACGACGCGATACGGCGGCAGCCACGGCGACGATTTCAGCTACCGGGTGTATGCCAAGGCCTTCGCCGACGCGCATGAATCTCACTCAGACGGGAACAATTACGACGCGTGGCGAACGGCGCAGACTGGATTTCGGGCGGAGTGGAGCGAGGGCGAGCGGGGAGATTTCACGGTACAGGGCGACGGCTATGTGGAAAAGGCGGGGGAAGGGGCACAGGCCGTCAATTATACGCCGCCGTACGTGCAAAATCTCTATGGCTACGAATACCTATCGGGCGCCAACATTCTGGGAAGATGGCAACGAACCTTTTCGCCGACGAACGACGTTCAGGTGCAGGCTTACATCGACCGCACGAATCACCGGGAACTGAATATAGCGGACTATCGAACGACCTACGATCTGGATTATCTAGAGCGCGTGAGGCCGGACAAATGGGAGCAGCTTTCTTTCGGCGTAGGAGCGCGAGTGATACCTATTTACGATCCCATTGTGGTCTCGGGTCTGACATTCACTCCGATACACCGCACCGACCAGATGTACACCGCGTTCTTCCAGGATGAAGTCGCGCTGGTTCCCGAACGGCTGAGCTTGACTCTCGGCGTTAAAATGCTGCATTCCAACTTCAACGCGTTCGAACCCGAGCCGAACGCGCGGCTGGCTTGGACTCCCACGCGCAATCAAACTATTTGGGCATCGTTTACCCATGCGGTGCGGACGCCGTCCGACGCCGAGGAAAACTTTACGCTGAGCGGCTACATTGGCCAAACTGCATCCAGCCTGCAGGCATTCGCGGCGTTCCTGCCGAACCCAAAATTCGCACCGGAGCAGTTGAACGGCTACGAAATCGGTTACCGGCGGTTGATTAGCAAGACCATATTGGTTGACTTTGCGGGATTCCTGAACCGTTATCACGATCTGTTCGATGAAGAAATCATCACTGACGCGTTCAGCGAATCCGACACGCCACCGCCGGTGCATCTGTTGCTGCCGGCGCAGTTCCGCAATGGGCTTTTGGGGCGCACCACGGGTTTTGAGCTGGCGCCGGAATGGCGTCCGTTGAAATTCTGGCGGCTGCGAGGATCTTATTCTTATCTCGACCTGGTGCTGCAGAAAGCGCCGGGTAGCGGTGACATCGGCACGATTCCTAGCATTGAAGGCGGAAGCCCAAGACACGAGGTGACGGCCCAATCGGGATTTGATCTCGGGAAGAAGCTGCAATTCGATGTGTCGTATCGATATGTTAGCGCGCTGCCGGGGTTGGGGATTTCTGCGTATTCGACTGCCGATGCGCGCCTTGCCTGGCGGCTGAGGCCCGATCTGGAAGTGTCGCTGGTGGGCCAGAACCTGCTGCAGGGCCGCCATGTGGAATATGCGGCCGACCTGGGCCCGAACGTGGCGATTGAACGTAGCGGTTATCTTCAATTGACCTGGACGAAATAGCAATGACGGCCAGGTGCGGCACCCACTTCCGAGGCTGGCCTTCTTCGTTCCGGCGGATACGAAGCGGTGCGGCGCTGTTGCTGCTGGGCGCGGCTGTTTTTTGCAACGGGCCGGCACCGCGCGCGGCCGCCTCGGCCCCTCTCGAATACGACGTGAAGGCGGCCTTTCTCTTGAACTTCACTAAATTCGTGGAGTGGCCGGCGAGCGCTTTCGCCTCCCCTGATGCCCCGCTGAATATCTGTATCCTGGGTGGCGATCCATTTGGCCGAGCGATTGATCAACTGGTGGAAGGCGAGTCGGTCAACCAGCACCGCATTACGGTGGAACGAATACGAAGCGATCAACCGAAGGCGTGTCAGGTGCTCTTTGTTGGCAACGGCCCGATTCCAGCAGGCTTTAGCGCGGCCAACCCAGCGGTTCTGACGGTGGGAGAAGGTGAGGATTTCATCCGCCAAGGAGGGGTGATCGCTTTTGTGATCGACAATCGGCGAGTGCGCTTCGACATTAGCGTTAAAGCGGCCACGAACGCCGGCCTGAAACTGAGCTCCAAATTACTGAGTGTGGCGAGGTCCGTTGACAAATAGCACACCATCGCTGCCCTTGATACCGTGGCATCGCGAGCTGCGAGGCATGCCCATCCGGCAGAAGCTCATGCTGATTGTCATGGCGACAACGACGGTGGCGCTGGTGCTGGCAGGGATTAGTATCCTTTTCGCGGATTTCTTTTTATTCCGGGGCTATCTCAAGAACGATCTCTCGGCGCTTTCGCGCATCATTGCCGACAACACGACCGCGCCTATTGAATTCGACGATCCTGGCGCAGCCGCTGAGACATTAGGGACGTTGCGCGCGCGCCCGCACGTGATAACGGCGTGTGTCTTTCGCAATGACGGAAGGCTGTTCGCGCAGTACAGGCGCGCCCACGCAACGGCGGCTTGTCCAGCGCCCCGCAGCGCCGAAGACATTCGCTTTGGCGGTGGATTTCTGACGGTGTCGCACCCGATTGTCTTCAAAAGCAAACAAATCGGCACATTCGTGCTGGTTTACGATCTGGGTGAAATCGTTGAGCGGGTGGAACTGTATGGCGCCACGGTGGTCTCGGTGTTCGTGCTGGCCACGCTGGTGGCCGTTCTCTTGTCTTCGCGCCTACGGTTACTCATTGCAACACCGATAGTCGAACTTGCGCGCGTCACAACGCGCGTTTCGCAGCAGCGCGATTACAGCATCCGCGCGCGGAAATTCTCGGGCGACGAACTCGGGACGCTGGTGGATGCATTCAATGAAATGCTGGCGGGCATTCAATCTCGCGACAGCGAGCTACGTAAGGCATTGCTGGCGCGCGAGGCGGCGCTCGACGATGCGCAAAACGCTCGAGCATCGCTCGAAGCGACTCTTGAAAACGTCGCCCGATTGAACGTGGAGCTGCGTATGTCGAATGAGAGTTTGGCGCGGTCAAACGAAGATCTTGAACGCTTTGCGTTCATTGCCAGCCACGATCTGCAGGAGCCGCTGCGCATGATCAGCATTTACTCGCAGTTGCTGGTGCGGCGCTTTGCGCACAGCATTGATCCGCAGGCGGTGAGTTTCGTGGATAACATTGAAGCGGGCACGAAGCGGATGCGCGAACTGCTGGCCGACCTTTTAGCGTATGCCGAGATTGGAGCGCGGAATGAAGACGTATCGGAGCCGGTCGACCTCAATTTAGTGGTGGAGAAGGTGCGGCAAAATCTGGCGCTGGCGATAGCGGAAAGCGGGGCCACTATTTCGGTGGCGCCATTGCCGCTGATCCGCGGCTTTGAGAGCCACTTCACACCGTTGTTTCAAAATCTAATTAGCAACGCGATCAAATACCGGAGCCAGCAGACGCCGAAAATCGACATCACAACCGGCGGGACGAACGGCTACATCCGGATTTGTGTAGCCGACAACGGGATAGGCATTCCGCCCCAGTATTATTCCAAGATTTTTGTGGCATTTAAGCGCTTGCATGGCCAGCGGATTCCAGGTACGGGTATTGGCTTGGCGATTTGCCAGAGGGTGGTGGAGAGGTATGGCGGCCGAATCTGGGTAGAGTCGGAGGTGGGCAGCGGATCTAACTTCATCTTTACTTTGCCGGTTGGTCTCATTGTCAGGTAGACGATTTGAAGCGATAATTGAATCAAACGGTACTTGTATGCCAACGATTTTCCTAGTAGAAGACAATGCTACAGACGTCGAGCTTTTTCGCTTGGCATTGCGCGAGGCGTGCGTCGATTGCGAACTAGTTCTGTTCGAAGACGGCGGTGAAATCATCGATTACATACTGCAGCCCAAAGCGGGTTTGCGGCGGGCGAGGCCGGACCTTATCATGCTGGACCTGAACTTGCCGAAGAATAACGGCCTGGAGGTTCTGCAGGCGATCCGTCAAGCGCGGTCTTTTGCGGAAGTGCCGGTTGCGGTGCTGAGTTCCTCGTCCTCCCCGCGGGAGCGGGCGAAGCTGGCGGCGTTTAATATTCGCGAGTTTATCGTGAAGTCGCCCGACTTGGACGCATATTTGAATGTGGGTGCAATTGTGCGCGCGCTGCTGGAGCAAGGCGGGGCGGAACAGGGGAATGCAGTGGCGCGGGTTGAAAGCGCTTAGCGGGCGAACAAGTCGTCGATGGATTTGGCGTCGAAGAGGCGGAGGGAGAGGTCTTCGAGCGCGGGGCGAGGAAGTTTGGCGAGTTTTTTGTCGAGGCGAGCAGGGAGGGGGCCAAAGCGTTTGGCGATCTGGCGGCGGAGAATGGTGAGTTCGCCTTCCTGGAGGCCTTTATTCAGGCCTTCCTGAAGGCCTTTGTGCAATCCTTGTTCCAATCCTTGTTCCAATCCTTGTTGCAATCCTTGTTGCAATCCTTCTTTGCGGCTTTTGCGCATGGCGGGGCCGATTACGTCGTGCGTCATGAGGTCGTGTAAGATGGGCATTCGCTTTACCTCTTCCAGGACAGTTTTGCCGAGCTTGCGGAGGCCGGCGAGAATAAAAAGCTCGTCGAAGGCCTTTTGCCGGGCACTGCCCTTTAGTTTAGCTAATTTCTCTAATATGGCGCGGACGCTTTTGGTGCGATCCGGATGGTGGGCCAGAATGGCGAGAATGAAATCCGTTTTGTGCGGGCTTTTGAGAAACTTGTCTTCGCCGATGTCGCGGATGTCGATGATGGTGTAGCGGCAGTGGAAGGCGGGGCCGGAGAGTTGCGAGGGCATGCGCAGTTTGGCGTTGCCAACGTAGAGCACGTATTGTTCGGGGAACTGACCGTACTTTCGATAGACGCGCAAAGAATATTCGGCCATGCGCAAGGGGAGCGAGTTGTCGTTGGTGCTTTGCAGTTCGAAGCCGATCAAGCGCTTGCCGAAGGCGGTTTTGCCGAGGAGATCGACGCGGGTCTGGCTTACCTGCGGCAGTTCGACGTTGAGCCACTGGCTGATTTTGACGCCGGCGATGTCTTTCAACAGCGAGTTCCGCGGGTTCTGCAGGAAAGACTTCAGGACAGTGTCGTACTGGTGCATCGGTTATGCAGTGTGGAGAGCGCTCGATGCGGAGCTATCTGCGTGGTAGGAACTGCGCACGAGCGGTCCGGCTTCTACGTGAGCGAACCCCATGTGGAGGCCGACGGTGCGGAGGTCGTCGAACTCGGATTGAGGCAGGTAGCGGATGATGGGCAAGTGTTTAGGCGAGGGGCGGAGATACTGGCCGAGGGTGAGGATATCGACGCGGTGTTGCTGCAAGTCGCGCATGACTTGGAGCACTTCGTCGATGGTTTCGCCGAGCCCTAGCATCAGGCCGGATTTGACGGGCGTTGCGGGCCGCAATTCCTTGGCGTAGCGCAGCATTTCGAGAGACCGCTGATATAGAGCGCCTAAACGGACCTGGCGATAGAGGCGGGGCACGGTTTCGGTGTTGTGATTGAGAACGTCGGGCTGGGCGTGCATGACGATTTCCATGGCGCTGCGCGAGCCTTGAAAATCGGGCACCAGCACTTCCACTTTACAGCCGGGTACTTGCTCGCGAATAGCGGCGATGGTGAGGGCGAACAATTCCGCGCCACCGTCCTTCCGGTCGTCGCGATTCACGCTGGTGACGACGGCGTAGCGCAGGCCGAGCGCGGCACAGGCTTCGCCGACGCGGCGCGGTTCGTCGTAATCGACGGGCAACGGTCCGCCTTTTTGCACGGCGCAAAAACCGCAGCGGCGGGTGCAGACGTTGCCTAAGATCATGAAGGTGGCGGTGCGGCGGTTCCAGCATTCGCCGACGTTGGGGCAGGCGGCGCTTTCGCAGACGGTGTGGAGCTTGAGGCGCGCGACGAGATCTTTGAGTTCGCGATAGTTATCGCCAACGGGGGCCGGAGCGCGCAACCATCGGGGACGTTGAGGTTGGGAGGAAATGCCGACTAACACTGGTTTCAGTGTAGCGTCACATCTCGCGGCGGTTTTCGAGCGAGCGCGACATGGTGACTTCGTCGGCGAATTCGAGATCGCTGCCGACGGGAATGCCCATGGCGATGCGGGTGACGCGGGGACCCAGGGGCTTCAGCAAGCGCGAAAGATAGACGGCGGTGGCTTCGCCTTCGACAGTGGGATTGGTGGCGATGATGACTTCCTGCACGTTGCCGCGCTGTATGCGGTCAATCAAGCCTTTGATGCGCAACTGCTCGGGCCCGATGCCGCGCAAGGGTGAAATTGCGCCGTGCAGCACATGATAGAGCCCATGAAATGTGCGGGTGGTTTCTACCGGCACAATGTTGTGCGGCTCTTCCACGACGCAAATCTGATTGACGTCGCGATGCGGGTCACGGCAATAGACGCACAATTCGCCATCGCTGATGTTCTGGCAGAGGGAACAAATGCCCAGCTTGTCCTTGATATCCATGACAGCCTGGGCGAGCGCTTCGGCCTCTTCGCGGGGCACGCGCAGCAGATGAAAGGCGATGCGCTGAGCGGATTTCTGACCGATACCGGGCAGGCGCTTGCATTCCTGAATCAGGCGGGCGAGCGGCTCAGCAAAGTCGGCCATCTAAAACAAGCCCGGCGGCAGGCCCATGCCGCCCAGCAAGCCGCCCATTTTGCCTTGGGCTTCATCGTCGACTTTCTTGGCGGCTTCGTTGAACGCCGCGGTGACCATATCCTGGAGCATTTCGACGTCGCCCGCGACTTCGGGATCGATTTTGACGCCGAGGACGGTTTTGTGGCCGTCCATTTTTACCGTGACCATGCCGCCGCCAGAAGACGCCTCCACGCGGATGGCTGCGATCTGCTCTTGCAGCTTGGCTTGCATCTGCTGCGCTTGCTTCATCATGGCCTGCATATTGCCGCCCGGCATCTTCATACGTACATTCCTTTACTCATTCAAATTTCGCACGGTTCGAATCTGCGCGTCGGTGAAAAGCTCCTGGAAGCGCTTAACACCGGGATGAGACAAGGCCCTGGCGCGGAGGTCTGTGTCTTCGCCTGTGGCGCGGACAGGCGAGGGGGCGGCGGCTTTGTTCAAGCTTTCGCCCACTTCAAACTTAATACGCACCGGTTTGCCTAAAACTTGGGAGGCGACGCGTTGAATGGCGGGATCCTTAACGGCGAAGGAAAGCGTCTTCGCTCCGCGCACGATCACTTCCGAACCTTGGAGAGCGACGTCGGCCTGTAAAATGGCGTCGGCGCTGAAGTTCAGGCCTTCTCTGGTTAAGGCGGCGTGAAGATCCTGACGGAAATCGCCGGTGAGTGCGACGGGGGCAGCAGCCGGTGGGGGCTCGGGAGGCTCAACGACGGCCTTTGGTGGGGCGGGCGGCACCTGATAGGCCGGGGGGCGCGGGGCGGCCGCGCGTGCTGAGGCAGTTAAGGCGGGTGCTCTTTCAAGACCCGCGAGTGCGGATTCGATGGATTGCAAGCGGCCGACGTGAACTAATTTGATAAGCCCGAGTTCAAGATGAAGGCGGGGCTGCAAAGAATATTGCAGCGCCTTGTAAAGATCGAGCGTGAGATTCAGGTAACGCGTGAGATCTTCTTCGCTGAAGAGCGCGGCGGTTTCAAGCAACGCCCGCTGTTCCTGATCGGAGGCGGGTATCAAGCGCGTGGGTTTAGCGGAAATCTTGGCGACGAGCAAGTTGCGCCAATAGCGGGAGAGCTCACGCGAGAAATGCTGGAGGCTTTGACCGGTGGCTTCGAGTTCCTGGACGATATCGAGCATGCGCGCGCCATTCTGCTCGACGACGGCTTCGGCGACCGAGCGCAAACAGGCGACAGCGAAGACGCCGAGCAAAGCGCGCACATCTTCCACGCGCAAGGTTTTGCCGCAGCAGGCGATGGCTTGATCGAGCGCGGAGAGCGAATCGCGCACACTGCCTTCGCCGGCGTGGGCGACGACGGACAGCACTTCATCGCTTGCTTCGATGCCTTCTTCCTCGACGATGAAGCGCATGCGATTCATGACTTCGGCGAAATCGACGGAGCGAAAACTGAAATGCTGACAGCGAGAGGCGATGGTGTTGGGAATTTCGTACGCTTCGGTAGTGCAGAGAATGAAGACCACCCATTCGGGAGGTTCTTCGAGAGTCTTCAAGAGCGCATTGAAAGCTTCCTTGGTGATCTGGTGCGCTTCGTCGACGATGAAAATTTTGTAGCGGTCGCGGGCCGGGCGATAGCGGACATTTTCGCGGATTTCGCGCATCTCATTGATGCCACGATTGGAAGCGGCGTCGATTTCAATGACATCGGGGGAGTTGCCGGCGGTGATTTCGAGGCAACTGGCACACACGCCGCAGGGAGTGGGCGTGGGGCCTTTTTCGCAATTCAAACAACGAGCCAGAATGCGTGCGACGGTGGTTTTGCCGGTGCCGCGCTGACCGCTGAAGATGTAGCCGTGGGCGATGCGGTTGCTCGAAATTGCATTTGAAAGCGTTTTCTGGACGTGTTCCTGGCCGATCAGTTCGTCGAAACCTTGCGGACGGTACTTCCTGGCGATGACCTGATACATGGAGCGATTATGAGTGGGAGAAGTTTGCCAGACCCCGGGTGATCCGCGGCACACGTGCTAAATCACTACCGTTGCTTCCTTCCGGACCTAGCGGGGTTTGCGACCGCCCATTGCACGAAGCCCGGAGCCTGACAACTCTCATTGTAACGACTCACGCTACCGCGAATCGTCAACGCCGGCGATCGCCTGAAAAATTTTCAACCCGGTCTACGCCTTCAAGTTGTCCAGACGCGAAGCGGAGAACCGACTCAATCTCTCAACCACGCCGGGGATGCGCGCGGCAAATACGTCGCGCCTCCACTTGTTATTGTGCGGCATCTCCGGCCCAACCTGCAACTTTGCAAGGAGCCGATTTCATGTCAGATGCGTCACGAAACGCAAGTTCAGTACCGGAACCAGTTTCCACACTAGTTTTAGAACCAGAAGCAGAACCCAGTCAAACCTCGCGCAGCGATGAGAAGCGGGGGCGCGTATGAACGGCGCGACGAAAAGGAAACCCGCCGCACGCGAGGGCGTGAAAGAAGAGAAGCAGCAGGACTACGGCGAGCTCACGCTGGAAATGGGTTCGCCCAACCGTTCGTGGCACCCAGAGCCCGATGACCAAATCTACGGAAGGCTCAGGCACGATGTCAATCTTTCCCCGAATGAGACGAAGGCAATCGCCTACGTGGACGCATGCTGCACGCTGGACAAGGCGGCAGGCCGCACGGCCTGGGGGATCACGGACCGCGGACAGCCCTTAACCGAAGCGCGCATCAAAGACTATTTTGGATGGGACGACAGCAACACGTCGAAGCACCTGAAACGGCCCCTCGCGTGGGGCTTCCTGCGCCGCAACGAAAAGGGTGTTTTCGGCCTCGGAGGGAACGTCACTGGAACCTATGACGAAGAGCGAATGGAGGGCGAAGACGGCACATGTAAAGTGTGTGGGCGAACTTTAGGCGAAGGTGAAAAATGTCCGGTATGTACATACCGGATACCCGAGTACGTGTTTGTTGCAATCAAAGGACTTAGCGAAATTCGGCAGAAAAATTTCGTACAGGGGTGGGTCACTCGAAAACAGCGTGAACAAAAGCGCATTTCCGAGCAGACAAAAACGATCCGCCAAGAGGAGTTGGCCGACCTAAAAAAGTTCTGCAAAGGGTTCGGTGTCGACTCAAAACGAACGAGAAAAAAGACGCCGACAAGGGCGAGAAAAACGGCCGGAAAAAGCAGCCGGAGAACGGCTCCGAAAGTTTTCCACACTGGTATGTACATACCGGAACGGAAGAGCGGTCTGTACAAACCGGAGAAAGCGCTTCGTACGAAGCTCCGCCCGACGATGTACAGAGCGAAAACGCGCCGCCCTTCTATGAACAAAGCAAAGCAAAGCTAGCTAGCAATCCCTCTGAGGAAAACGCGCTGGCCCAGACCCTCGCGGCGGATGTTCGAAGCCGTTGCCGAAGACTCCCCAAGCTGGAAGGGTTGGCACTCAATGAGCCAACGGTGCAGAACATGGTCCAGCCGCTTTTGCGACTCCAAACCGCCGGCGACATCAGAAAAACGCTCGAAGCGCTGGACAAAGCTTGCTACGTCATCTATCGAAATCACAAATCGGAGATCGACGAAAAGGGAAACACCGACACCTATAGCTGGGGCTATGTCGTGAGAGTCGTGCAGAAGGAAGTGGAGACGCGCGTGGGCACTCCCGATTTAGGCGAACAGATCAAAAACGCGGCGGCTCAAAAAGGCATGAAGGCGAAGAGCGCGAAAGCGGGTCAGCCATGACGTCCGGTACTAGACCCCACTCCACCTACCACGCCGACTGCCTGTGCGGCAAAGCGATCACGAGCGAAACGCGCTTAACGAAATGCGAGGCCTGCGGGCGGCTGCTGGCGTTCGAGTGGGGCGGCGAAACGGACGTGATCGAGCCGCCGGGCAAACCGGCGGCGAAAGAGAAGGCGAGGGGAGCGGGGGCATGAGGCGCGCAGCGACTCTCAAACCGGAAGGACGGAAACCATGAGCAAGAAAGCCAGAAAGACAGAAACGGAGATCGACGTTCCCCTCGACGACATCCGAGACTTTGCGAAGCGAGGCGCGGCGGCGCAAAAGGCTGTGGACGAAGTCATCGCGCAAGCCCAACTCGACCGCATCGAAACCGAGGACGCCAATATCATGCTCCAGCAGATCGCCGCGTGCAACACGGGCCTTGATGCTCTCGCCGTTGCCAAGCGCTGGCTGAAGAAGCATTGGAGCGACGGCTGGAAGGCGGCGGGCGGAAAGAGCGGAGCGCCGGAATGAAAAACCGCGTTGAAATCCAAAAGGCGCATGATCGCCTCGCCGCCGAAGGAGAAAATCCGGCGCGCGGAAGGATGCCGTCATGAGCGGCGCGGGAACCGGCTTCGAGCCCCGTCATCCGCGCGCCGCCGACCGCGAGATGGTCCGCAAAGCGTTGCTCGGCGCCTTCCCCGAAAACGAAGCGGCGCAGCTCGAGGAATACGGCGATGGCCTCGTCGCCATCGCCGAAGCGCTTGACATTCCGTTCGAGTGCCTGCGCTTTTGGATCCACGATCAACGGGCGGACAAAGATTTCTCGCTCAACGCCTGGCGGCGCTTTTGCGCGTTGTACGCGGCCGACCGGGAGCGAGCCTCTCCGGAGGCGGCGGCTGTGCTGCCAGCCGCGCCGGAAGACGAAAGCCGGCTATCCAACGTGGCTCTCTGCACGAACTGTTATGCGAGCGTGGTGCAGCAGATCGACGGGCATTGGTGGTGCAGCCGCTGCGGGGTGGTGCAGCGATGAGGCGCCCCCTCGGTATCGCGGTGTGCCGGAAGGCGAACGAACGGCCTATCAGGCCGGGAACACTCGAAGGTTATGCATGTGAAATCTGTAAAGAGCCGTTGCGCTTGACCGTCGCCACGGCGCGCCGAGTCAGGGCGGGCGAACTGGTCCCGTGCTGCAACGCTTGCGGAGTGATTCTCACCGGGCGGCTGGAAGCCGGCGGCCATGAACTGGAAGTGATGGCCACACCGACTGCCCTTACACAGTTGGCGGGGCGGCCGCCTATCGATCCACTCGGCGACTTTTTCCGCGCTCGTCTGGCAATTTGCGCCCATTGCGGCGCGTCTTTCACGCCGCAATCGGCGTTATGCGTGATCGCCAATCTGCAACTGGCGCTCCGCCATCCTGGAAACAACCGAGGCACCGCCGACGTCGCCCGCGCCGTCATCGCCGGCCTGATCGAGCGTTTACGCGAAGGCGGTTTCCCGGCGCATGCCGAACTCGCCGAACTCGGCAACGATCCGGCGCATGACTTTGTGCGCAAGGCGGGAGCATGATGAGCCCGGAAACCCAGAACGACTGGCGCGCTTTGCTGTACGCGCTCTCTTTGCGCAACCAGAAACCGCCGCTCGCGGTTGACGAAATAGCTTATTTAGTGGCGGAACGATATCCGCACACTGCCCCGCGGCTGCAAGATTTAATCAGCGGGAAGGCACTGGCCGTGCGGCCAGCACTGGAAAAAAGCGATCAGTTCGGACGGCTTGCCGGCCACGAAAAAGCGAAGGCGGCGGGGGCGTGAGGGCGGCGCGTTTTAATCTTTCGGTTTCGGTTTTGGAGGAGGAGGAGGCGGGGCCGGTTTTGGCGGAGGCGGGTACTGCGTCTTAATCACGTCAGTCATGCGTAGCGAGCTTTCGCCATCGTAGATGCGTGATCCAGCCAGTGCTCCAGCCTCCTTGTTTTATTCGGAAACTTCGTTCCGCTTTTTGAAAGGCCCTCCGCTCGCTTGTAGATCTGGCGAAAGCGGGTTTCCGCGTCGGCCGAATCAGCGAGCGAAATCCAAAGCGCTTCGTAATCGTCCGCGATGGCGCCCCAGCCCTCGTGCAGATCCGCGGCATCGCGAGCCATCGAACCGTATTGGCTGATGAGCAGCCAGAAACTGGCGACCGCTGCAACGATGGGCACCACGATCTTGGCCGCCCCGCTATCGCTGAGCGCGGTCGCCACCGTTCCGGACGTGGCGACGAGGACGCCTACGCGGAGACCTCTGTCAACGCCAAGGTAGTGGCGAACCAGTTCCGCGAAGTAGTTCGAGCGCATGGATGCATAAAGCATTTCTTCCCACACGTTCTTCCGAAGAGTGTCTGCGTCCATTTTGCGCTCCCTCGAACTATTATCCAGGCATGACGGTCGCCCCGTCAGGGCTCGAAGAGCCCCGCTTGCCGTTCGCGTTCCGCCGCCTTCTCGCCGATTAAAGCCAGCAGCCGCTGCTCCGCCAGATCGGCGTTGACTTCGCGCCACAGCCGCCGCAGCAGCTCGAACGAAGCGAACAAAAACGAAGGCCTCCAAGTCCGGTGAATCCGCACATGGCAGGCCCGGCACAGCGTGATCAGGCCGCGCGGGCGGTGATGCACGAGAATCTTGAGAGGATCCACTTCGCCGCAAATCTGGCACTGATGGCCGTCGCGCGCCAAAATCTCTTCGCGCTGGCCGCCGAACTTTTCGCGCGAGAGGCGGTCCCGGCGATGGCAACGCCGGCAGAGGCCGGCGCGGTACAGATCGAAGCATGGATCGCGGTGCGCGGCCGGGAGCACGGGCCGCTCTTCTTGCCGTTTCGCGGCCGCAATCCACACCCCGAAAATCGCCCCTGCCAGCCCGATCTGATCTGCCATGTGGTGAAGCGGGCTTTGAAGAAAGCGGGCATCGATCCCGCTCGCTATGGCGCGCATTCGCTGCGCTCAGGCATGGTGACGGCCGCGGCGGAAAACGGCGCGGACCTCATCAGCATCTGCGAACGAACCGGACACGAGTGCATCCAAACGCTCTTGGGCTATGTGCGCTCGCGCGGCGGCTTCAATCGCGATCCGCTCGCCGGCGTGCTCTGAGGCGGAGGACGCAAACTGCAACTAAACTGAGTTGCACGCGGATAGTACCGAACACGCTTGCGTCTTGGTTCTCAGCGTGGGAACATAGACGTAATGAGGGTGATCTCGATTAAGAAACTCCGCGAGTTCTGGACGAATCACCCACAAGCCGAAACCTCTCTGCGCGCTTGGCACACGATTGTGAAGGCTTCCGACTGGAAGCATTTCCCGGACCTGAAGCAATCGTTTCCGAGCGCCGATTTGGTGGGCCGCCGCACGGTGTTTGACATCCTGGGCAACCGGTTCCGGCTGATTGCCCGCGTAAATTACCAGACGAAGCTTGTGTTCGTGCTTCACGTGCTGACCCACGCGGAATACGGCCAGGGGAAATGGACGAAATGAAAATGGCAACCACGCTCAATCGCGCTCGATACGCCGAACTTCTCGCGCAGGCGCTGCCGCGCGTCATCCGCAATGACGAGGAACTGGAACGGTTCACGGCACGGCTGCTCGCTCTCGACGAACGCCCCCGCCCCTCCCGCGAGGAACGTGAGCTCGCCGAACTTCTCGCGACTCTCATCGGCGAGTACGAACAAAAGCATCATGCGATTCCGGCGGCTTCGCCGCGCGAGGTGCTCGAATTTCTCCTGCGCGAGCGTGGTTTGTCGGCGAAGGATCTGTGGCCGCTGGTGGGGTCGAAGGGCAACACGAGCGAAATCCTGAGCGGTAAGCGCGGGATCAGCCTCGCCATCGCGGCCAAGCTGGGCTCCTTCTTTCACCTCGACCCGGTGGTCTTTATCGACTTCAGTCAGGCAAAAGCCAGCTAGAGAGTCGTAGATCCCTTCTGGCGTACACTGCGAACATGGCAACCAATCCTGCGAAGGGCAACGGGCAAACCGCTGCCAAGAGCGGCGCGCCGTTGAGCGCGAACGCCGTCAGCCCGGAAGACCGCAAGCTGATTAAATTTGTGCGCGACAATGCGCACCCCATCATCACCTGTCTGCTGGATGCGGCGGTGACAGCGGGCAAGAGCCGCGAGTATGCACAGATGCACGAGTGGCGGCAACTGGGGAACGACCTCGCCACTTTGAGCGGAGCGGCAGCCGGCAGCAAGCCAGCGACGACGATGGCAGCCAGCGCGTGACGTCGCCACGCCGTCACCGATTCTGGCGGCGTGCTCTGAAATCCTAAGCCTTCGGGGCCCGGCGGTAGCGCTGAAACTGCCTGGCCACGTATTTGCTCAAATGCTCCAGATCGGTGCGCAAGAGTTTCGCGCCCACGCGGAAACTCGGCACGTCGTTCTTCGACATCAAGCGTTGAGCGGTCCTTTCGGACACGTTCAAGTACGTCGCGACATCCTTTGGGCAGAGATACAAATTCAAGGAAGTGGTGTCACTCACCCACCTGATCTATCGACCTAAAAGCCCTAGCCCGGCGGAATTTTGCGTCTGGGAACTGTAGTTCGCGCCACATGCGCCAGCAGCGTCAAATGTTTGTCATGCCCTGGGGAGATGGTGCAAGCTCAGGTAGCGGCGAACGGAAATCCTGACACTTTTCATTCGCGTTTTCCCGCCGCGCCCTCTACCTGACGGGATCTCGGGCCGCGGCTTCGGCCTGCTTCTTACGGAAAAACTGTGCCTCCACTCGTCATAAAACCGGCCAAGAAAAAACATCGCTCGGACAAGGTGCCGGCGTTTTCAGCGGACGGCTCTCGAATCAGGGATTATTCGCGCTCCGCGGCGGAACATCTGGTTGGTGGTTCGTTCGCGAGTCCTACCCTGTCCGCGCGCGGCGTGATCCTGGCGATTCACTTCCGGGACATTGATGGAGGGACGCCCTTCCGGGCGACATCGAGCGAGGCGCAGGCCTATTCGTTCATAGCGCAAATCGGCCAGGTCCGGTTGTGGCAACTAAAAGCGCTCGACGATACATCGCCCATCGACTTCAAACGCGTGGTGATCGAAGCCACCAACGGGGCATTGAGCAAAGTTTTGCGTTCGACAAAGAAAGAAGGAAAAAAAGTATGGGATGGCTAGACCTGAGCTTGGCTCTGCTGAAGGCGGCGCCGGGCATCATCGGAAGTATCAAGGCGGTGGAAACCGCGATCGGCGCCGGCAACGGCGTATCGAAGAAAGCGATCGTGATGAGCCTTTTGGTTCACGCCCCTGCGGTGCTTCTCACCGCGGCCAGCGCTTTCATCGATTCGACGGTCGGCACGCTGAAAGCGGCAGGGGCTCTCGGCACGGCGACGGAAGTGGCGACCGGTACGATCGCAGCCATTTCCGCGGTGGCCGCTTTGGCTCCCGCAGCAGCTCCCGCCACGGCATAAGTTCGAAGCGCGCGCTACTGTGGCAGTGCAGGGCGTGGACGCTGATTCAACCGCTGCCGAAACCGAGCAATCTGTCGGAAATTCTGAAGGAGTTAAAAAACAATGTCTGCTCTGCAAGATCTACAATCTCAGGTCACAATCAATACGACCGTTGAAGGTTCGGCGCTCACGCTGATCCGCGGTTTGGTGGCCTCCCTCGACGATGCCGGCACGGACCCGGCCGCGCTCGAACAGGTGGTCGCGCAACTCAAAACATCGCAGGCGCAACTGGCCTCGGCCGTGGCTGCCAATACGATTGTGCAAGCCGGCTCTCCGGCCGCGCTGGCGGCGATTGCGGCGAACCAAGCGGCTGCCGGTACGATTCCGGCGATCGCTGGAACCCCTGTCGCTGTGGGTACGGTTCCGGTTCCCGCTGGCGGCTCAGTGCCGGTCGTTGAAACCGACACCGTGTCGGTCACCGGGCCGTCCTCGTAAAAAACCTTTTCCTTTCCGGCAAACCGGCAGATACTGAAATCTGACCGGCGATGCCGGAAGGGAGAAATCAAATGGCCGAGAAAAAAGCCGCGAAAAAGACCACCAAGGACGCGCAGCGTCCAGCCAAAAAGAAGCCTGCGGGCAAAGCAAAATCCTGAAGGGGCGTTAGACTCGAAGCAAGCTAACACCCTCAAAAAAGAGTACTGTTCAGTTTTGAAAAAGCGCCCAGTTTCGGTTCGTTCCTGGGCGCTTTTCCTTTTTTAAGTGTGAAAGCGTGACACGCATCCAGCGCCCTTGCGCGCGGCCATCGTGCCCGGCGCTGGTCGATTCCGGCTATTGCGCGGATCACCGTCAAAAAACTGCCGCATTTGAACGGCGGCATGACAGAGAACGCGGTTCCTCGGCGGCGCGCGGGTACGGCTGGGCCTGGCGGAAATTCAGAGCCGAGTTTTTAGCACTTCCGCAGCATCAATTCTGCGCGGACGGCTGTGATCGCCGCGCGACGGAAGTTCACCACCAGAAGAAAGTCCGGGACTTTCCGGAATTGTCGAGAGTCGCCGGCAACTTACGGGCGCTCTGTTACGCCTGCCATGCGGCGCGCACCAAACGAGGTGAATGAATGAAAGTGAAAGCAACGCGAGAAGGTTTAGTCGGCGACGAGACCGCTTCCGGTTACAAGATCGATCGCATCGTGTCCTTCGTCGCCCTGCCCAGTACGCGAGCGTTGCACCTGTTCGTGCGCGTGACGAATCCACTGAACGGCAAATCGACGATCGCGCAAGTGCTTGACGTGGGCCCATGGTCGGAGCAAGACGATGCGTATGTTTTTGACGGTGCGCGGCCGCTGGCGGAATCGGATCGCAAAGTGGACCGCAACCACAACGAGATCTCGGGCCAGACGAACGGCGCCGGCATCGATCTCGGCGAAGCGGTTTGGAAGGCTTTGGAGATGCTCGACAACGGCATAGTGGATTGGAGTTTCGTATGACGGAGAAGCAGCAGCAACTCGAAAAAGACGAGCGAAGAGTGCGCATCGAGCGCGCCAAGATTGTCGATGAATTCGGCTTGCTGGATCAACAGCTCGCGGCTCACAAGCAGAGCATCAAACGTCTGGCCGATCTAGGCAAGCTCATTCGCGATTGGCATAAGGACCTCGATCCCGAACTGACGTACTCGGCAAAAGGTCAATCGTTTGAGGTGTCGGTCGGTGTGGCGGAAATGGAGACGCACTTTGCCGGCATGAAAGTGATCTTCGATCTGCTGGGCGAGAAGAAGTTTCTGGCGGTGGCGCATTTGACGCTGAAATCGCTTGGGACTCAGCTCGATCCGTTGGGCGTGGCCTCGGTCACGCACAAAGAAAGAACCGGATCGCGTAAGCTCATCGCGACGGAGCTGAAGCGTCGGGCTGTCAAAGCCGCGGTTGACGCAACCATCAGCCTCGAGAAGCTGGGCCGTCGAGTGAATCAGCCTCGCTAAAGCTCATCCACCGTCGCTCAGGATCTGCGTCATTGGTGTCGTTGCTAACCTGAACCTAGATACAAAACCGCAACAAAACCCTGGTTCGCGTTCACCCGTGGCCAGGGTTTTTTTGTGGCCCTAGCGGTGTCGCGGGTGACGGCGTGTCGGCGTCACGTATAAGCGGGCGTGCGGGGTGACTTGCGGGTCCTAATACGAGAAGGCAGGGGGGGGTCAAAATCCCCTCCGGCCAGGGCCGCCGCGACCGCTTGCCGCCAAAAGATTTTCTTCCGCAAAATTCCAGGTTTGAAGGAAAACACGAAAATGGCAGCAAAAACGAAGGTTTTACGGCGGGACAAAGACCGAAAGGCCGGGTCGCAAGAGGAAATGAAGAAAGCGCTCTCCGGAGACGCCGAAACACTGAAGCTCGAGCTGAGGGGCGCGCTCGAAGTGGAATCCGGCCGGCGCCTGCTGACGTATTTGGCCAAGACAAAGCCGCCGCAGGGCTAAAGGAACACAACCATGCTCATCGTACTGATCATTTTGCTCTTGCTGCTCGGCGGCGGGGGTGGCTACTACGGCTACAGCCGCTGGGGTTTCCGCGGCAGCAGCGGCATCGGCCTGGGCACGGTGCTTCTCATCTTGCTAGTGCTCTATCTGCTCGGTGGTGAGCGGTTCTAAAATGGGAAGGCCTCGAACACCAACCCCGCTGCTCGAGCTGCGCGGCGCGTACAAGCACGATCCGAAAAGAAAGCGCGCGCGGCAAGCCGAACCCAAAGCGGGAGGGCCGCTCGACGGGGCCCCCACCAGTTTTTCGGCCGAGCTCGTTTCTGTGTGGGACGAACTGTGCGAACTCGCGCCGCCCGGCGTGCTGGGCAAAGCGGACCGCTGGCTGGTGGAGGTGACCTGCCAACTGATGTTGAAATTTCGGGTCATCGGCCTTCTGCGTGGCAGCGGGATGAGTAGCGCGGAGTTGAATTTGCTCGTAAGCTGCCTCAGCCGCATGGGAATGACGCCGAGCGATAGGAGTCGTGTTGGCATCCAAACCCCCAAGGAAACAGCAGCCGGAGACCGAGACCGTCTCGCCGATCTGGCCGCTCACAGTCGAGCCGCTCTCCGGATCAACTGATCGCAACTATGCCGCGATCGCGCATGAGTATGCGCGGGCCGTCGTGGCGGGCGAAATCCCGGCCTGCAAATGGGTGAAGCTGGCTTGCCAGCGCGATATCGATGACCGGGCCAAATTGGACTTCGCGTATGTCTTCGACGCGGACGCGGCGGCGCATGCGTGCAGCTTCATTGAATTCTTGCCGCACACCAAAGGCGACTGGGCGAAGCGGCGGGAGCAGATTGTGTTGGAGCCCTGGCAATGCTTCGGCCTGTGCGCGATTTTCGGCTGGCTTGATCGGGAAACGCGGCTGCGGCGGTACCGCGAAGCCTACTGGAACGTTCCGAGGAAAAACGGCAAGAGCCTGCTTGCCGGCGGCGTCGGCAATTACATGCTGGCGGCCGACGGCGAATTCGGCGCGGAGGTGTACACCGGAGCCACTTCGGAGAAACAGGCCTTCGAGGTCTTTAAGCCCGCGCGCTTGATGATCGATCGCAGCCCGCGGGTGAAAGAGCTGTTCGGCATCCGCGTCGGGCGCAAGAATTTGAGCATCGCGGCAACCGGCTCGCTGTTCGAGCCGCTGATCGGCAATCCCGGCGATGGCGCGTCTCCGAGTTGCGCCATCGTCGATGAATACCATCAATACCGTACCGACGCGTTGGTAGATACGATGCGGACGGGGATGGGGGCGAGGTCACAGCCGCTTCTGTTCATCATTACGACGGCCGGCAGCAACATTGCGGGCCCCTGCCACAGTTTTCAAAGAGATGCCGAGAGGGTGCTGGATGGGTCGATCGAGCGCGATGAGCTGTTCGCCGCAATTTATACATGTGATGAATCCGACGATTGGACGAGCGAAGCGGCTCTCCGGAAAGCGAACCCGAATTATGGCGTCAGTGTTCTTCCCCGCTTCTTAGCGGATCAGCAGAAAGCGGCCGTTCAGAGCGCGCGAAAACAGAACATCTTCAAGACGAAGCACTTGAATATGTGGGTGGGCGCCAACGTAAGCTGGCTGAACCTGCAGCAATGGAAAGCGCAAGGGGATCCGCTTCTGAAGCCGGCGCAGTTTCGCGGCGAGCCGTGTTTCGGCGCGAGTGATCTGTCTTCGAAACTGGATCTCACGGCCTCGGTCAAAGTCTTTCGCAAAACGATCGACAAGAAGCAGCATTACTTTGTGTTCGGACGCTACTACGTGCCCGCGCAACTGACCTTGGAGCCGGAGCTGGAGCGCTATGCCGGCTGGGCTCATGACGGTTTTCTGACCACGACGCCAGGCGCGGTGATCGACTACCAGACGATCTCGGACGAAGCGGAAGCGGACATCAAGGAATTCAAAATCTGCGAGTGGGCGTTCGACCCCTGGAACGCGGAGCAGTTCGCGCAGGGCCTGGTCAAGAAAACGCGCGTGACGGCCGTGGAAGTACCGCAGCAGGTGCGGTGCTTGAGCGAGCCGATGAAGCAGCTGGAAGCGCTGGTGGTGGCCGGGCGCCTCCATCATGACGGCAACCCGGTTCTGGAATGGATGATCGGCAACGTCGTCGCGCATGTCGACGCAAAGGATAACGTGTTTCCCAACCGCGAAAAACCGGAATCGAAAATCGACGGCGCCGTGGCTCTCATCATGGCGCTGTCACGCGCCCTGGTGTCGGCCCCGAAAGTTTCGGTCTATTCGACCCGGGGCGTATTGACCTTATGAAGAACTTCTTGGCTCAGATCGACCTGCAGGATGTCCTTCTGCTGGTGGGCGCGGCGCTGACGATCGGCGGCATCGCCTGGATTTACCGGCCGGCCGGGCTGATCACCGCAGGCCTGCTATTTCTCTTCCTCGGCATGCCGGGCGTTATTCAGTTCAAAGAAGGCAAGAAATAAATGGGTATTCTTTCAATGCTCGGCATTCGCGCCTCGAGCGTGGAAGATCCGACCCAGCCGCTCATCCCGCATTCGATGCTCGAATCGCTCGGCTATGGCCGCAGCGACTCGGGCATCAACGTGTCGGAAAAGCAGGCGATGCGCCTCGCAACGGTGTACGGCTGTATCAAGGTGATCGGCGAGGATCTGAGTTCGGTGGGCCTCTCGATCTACCAGTCGCTGCCCAACAATTCAACGCGCAAAGCGCCGGATCACCGGCTGTGGGGCATGCTGCACGACGAGCCAAGCCCGTACATGAGCGCCATGATTTTCCGCGAGGCGCTGATCGCCTGCAATTTGATCTATGGCAACGCCTACGTCTATATCAACCGGGACAAAGCCACGCGGCCCGTCAATCTGCTCTTGTTGCCACCCGACAAAACGCAACCGTCGATGGTGGACGGCGCGCTCTATTTCGTCACCACAGCGACCAAGGAAGGAACGCCGCGGCTGCTGCTGGCTAAAGACGTGATTCACGTGCCGGCGCTATCCTTTGACGGCATCACCGGCATTTCGCCGATCCGGAACTGTATGCAAGCCGTGGGACTGGGGATTGCGGCGGAGAAGTTCGGCTGCCAGTTCTTTGGCAACGGCGCGCGGGCGTCGGGTGTGTTCAGCCATCCCGGTACGCTCGACACCGAAGCCTACGAGAACCTGAAGAAATCCATCCAGCAGGCAACGACGGGCGACAACGCACTGCGCCCGATCATTTTGGAAGAAGGCTTGAAGTGGGATCAGGTGACGATTCCGCCGGAAGAGGCGCAATTCCTCGAAACGCGCAAGTTCCAGCGCTCGGAAATCGCGGCCATTTTCCGCGTGCCGCTGCATTTGCTGCAGGATCTCGAGCGCTCCACCAATTCGAACATCGAGCATCAGTCGATTGAGTATGTGCGCCACACGCTGCGCCCGCTGGCGGTGCGCATCGAACAGGAGATCAACCGGAAGCTGCTACCCGCTCCGTTCTTCTGCGAACACGATTTAGATGAGTTGATGCGCGGCGATTTCGCTACGCAAACCGCCGGCTTCGAAGCCATGCGCAACGCCGGCGTTTACTCCTCGAACGACATCCGGCGCCGTCTCCGAGAAAACCCCATCCCTGCAGAAGAGGGCGGGGACGTATATCTGGCCCCGCTGAACTACGTGAATCTCGCCGGTATGGTCAACGGACCAGAAAGCGTGCCACCGGACAGCGGCGTGCCCGATCCTCCAGGAAACGTGCGCCGGGAGCGAATCACCGCGGCCTTCCGGCCGCTCTTCCGTGATTTCGTCGGACGGGCCGTCAACCGGGCGAACGATAAAGCGTTTCCGGAACGCGCCCTGCAGCCGATTGTGCGCAGCATGGCGGAGACGCTCCATTCCACGCTGCTGCCCGGCGCTTTCGACGCAGAGGCCTGGGAGGTGCCACTGAGCGCGCTGCGCGCGGACCTCGCACAAGGGGCGGGCTCGTGGACGAAGCAAAATTCGGCCGAGACGGCCACAGCGTTATGTGCCACAGCCTACGAAGGCCTGGCGGCGTTCCTGCTGCCCTGAAAAAAAACGGACAACAAAAATGAAGAACAAAACCTTTCCTGCGGGCCGGATGTTTGCCGCCGCCAAGCGCGATACGACGCTCGAGTTGCTGTGCTATTCGCAGATCGGTCCCAGTTGGGACGGCTCGGGGATCACGGCGAAAAGCGTGGCAGATGAGATCAAAGCCGCCGGCGACTTCACGGGCATTACACTCCGCATCAATTCGCCGGGCGGAGATGCCTTTGAAGGGATTGCTATTTTGAATCTGCTCAAGGCGCAGCAGAAACCCATCCAGGTCTATGTGGACGGTCTGGCTGCCAGCGCCGCCTCGATCATCGCCATGGCCGGCGACAAAATCACCGTCGGCGAAGGCGCTATGCTGATGATCCATGACGCCTGGAGCTTCGCCATTGGCAACGGCGCCGAATTGCGCAAGATCGCCGATACGCTCGAACGGGTGTCCCAGTCGATCGCCGACGTTTACGCGGCGCGCACGGGCAAGGACCGCACGGAAATTCTGGCGCTGATGGCGGAAGAAACTTGGCTCTCGGCCGAGGAAGCCGTGAAAGAAGGATTCGCGGACGTGGAAGAGGCGCTCGATCCGGCGGCGGAGAGCAAGGCACGCGCCATCGCGTCTACCTTTGACTTATCGGTCTTCGCCCACACGCCGGCGGCGCTGAACGAACGCGTTCCCATTCTGCCGGCCATCGTCGTCATCGACCGGCCATCGAATTTGAATCTCTACGAGCGGCGGTTGCTCATGCTCCGCCCCACAAACAGTTAAAGCGGCGTCTCGCACCAAGGGCGTAAGCCGACGAGACAACGCAACGGGTGCAACGAAGGCCAGGGTTTTCGCGGGCTCCGAATTCATAAACCAAACAAGGAAAAATCATGTACGCAAAACAGCTGCGCGAGCAGCTCCTCAGCCTGGCCACGCAAATGACAGCGATTGTCAACCTGGCCAAGAACGAAAACAATCGCGGCCTCACCACTTTGGAAGCGGAACAATTCGACCGCCTCGAAGCGGACTACTCGTTGATCGAAGCATCGATCAAACGGGCGGAGAAAGCCGATGCCCTGCAAGCCGATCTCCGGACGGTGGACCCGGCGCAAGCGCTGGCCCTGTTCCCGGCGAACCCGGCCTCGGTCACCGCCGCCGCGAATACCCGCCATGAGCAGGTGTTCAACAACTACATGCGGCGGGGCATGGAAGGACTCAACACGGAAGACCGCGCGTTCATGGCGACTCTCATCCCGCAGAACGTGACGCCGTTAAACGTCTCGACTCCGATGTCCACCACTACCGGCTCCCAGGGCGGCTTCCTGGTCCCGCAAGGCTTTTCGGATCAACTGACGGAAGCGATGTTATGGTACGGCGGCACCGAAGGTTCGGTCGGGGAATTCACGACTACGACCGGCAATCCTATGCCGTGGCCGACCGTGAATGACACCAACAACGTGGGCGAAATCGTCGGCCAGAACGTAGCCGTCTCGATTCAGAACATTGTCTTCAACCAGGTTGTGTTCAACGCCTACATCTTCAGCTCGAAGATGGTCCAAATTCCATTGGCGCTGCTCGAAGACTCTTACTTTGATCTGAACGCCTTCGTCGCCAAAATGCTCGGCATCCGCCTCGGCCGAATCCTGAACACTAAGTTCACCGTCGGCGCGGGCTCGGGTTCTTCGGAGCCGCTGGGCATCGTCACCGCCGCGGTGGCGGCCGGAAACACCTACACCGCGCCCACGGGCGAAACCACCAGCCTCGTCTACAACGATCTGGTGAGCCTGGAGCACGCGGTCAATCCCTCGTACCGCTACCTTCCCACGTCGAAATATATGTTCCACGATTCGACGTTGAAAGTGCTGAAGCAGTTGAAGGATTCCGCGCTCCGCCCCTTGTGGCAGCCGGGCTTAACGGCCAGCTTCCAGACCGGCGCGGAACCGCAGATCCTCGGCCATGGCTACATCATCAACAACGACATGCCGGTGATGGCGGCCAATGCCAACTCCATTTTGTTCGGCGACATGAGCGCCTACAAGATCCGCAAAGTCGCCGGCGACATCCAGCTTCTGCGGCTGGTGGAACGCTATGCCGAGTATTTGCAAGTGGGATTCATCGCCTTCGTGAGACGCGATGGCAACCTGATCGATGCCGGCACGCACCCCATCGCCGTATTCGTCAACAGCGCAACCTAGAGGGCAATCTAGAAGACAGAAGCCGTGGCGCGGTGGCGTGTTCACCCGCACGGCTTCTACGAATGAAAGGAAAAGTAACGTGAAAGTCAAAGTCAAAATTCTGGTGAGCATCGCGGGCCGGCAAGACTTCGCCAATGGATTCGAGTCCGATTACTCGTTCTCGCCCGGCGATGAAGTGGAACTGTCGCCGGCGCTGGCCGAAAAATGGATACGCAATAAAACGGCCGAGGCCATCGTGGAAGCACCGACCGCGGCGCCGGTACCGAAGAAGAAATAGCCCATGGGTCTCGTCACTCTCACACCCCCGGCCGTCGAGCCCGTTTTGCTGGCGGATCTGAAAACGTTCCTCCGCATCGATAGTGGCGACACCACCAACGACACTCTGTTGACGTCGCTCAACACAGCGGCTCGCGTGTGGGCGGAAGCCTACACGCGGCGCCGCTTCATCACCCAGACTCTGCGGCTGTTGGCGGATTCGTTCACCTATCCGGTGAGCTATTCCTTCGACGCCACGCAGACGATCAAACTGCCCTGCCCGCCCGTGCAGTCGATCACCACGCTGCAATATTTCGACGCCAACGGCAACACAGTGATTCTCAATCAAGGCGTCGATTACATCGTGGATCTGCAATCGAATCCGGCGCGCCTCACGCCTCCGTTCGGTTCGATTTGGCCCTACGCCCGCGTCATTCCGAACGCGGTGCAGATTACCTACGTTTCGGGATATGGCGATGCCGGCACGGTGCCGGTTCCACCCGTGACGGGCGGCCCGCAAGGCCTCTCAGTGCCGGAGGGCATCAAGACGGGGATCAAGGTCCTCGCCGGCTACTGGTGGAACAGCAGCAGCCCGGATGAAAACGACATTCCGAAATCGGTCAAGGCGATGCTCTTCCCATACCGCGACCTAAGACTCTGATGCCCGCTCCGTCGTTCACCCAGTTGATCGCGCTCTCGGTCAACCCAGGAGATTTATGCCACTCCGTCTACGTGCAATCCGAGACATCTGGCACCGATTGGGACGAGGCTGGCGTCTCGAGTTACAGCACTTTGTTCACCGGCCGCGCCGCCATCGAGCAGCAAGGCGCATACACTCCCAAGGAAGTGGTGGCCGATAACGCGACGGCCTCGATGACCACCCACCTGGTGCGCATGTATTTTCGCTCCGATTTCGCAGTCACGGCCGGCATGTTCATCAACTGCCCCGCGCAGAACCTGTTGCTCCGTATCCAGACCGCCTACAACGTGCTCCAGCGTAACCGCGTCCTCCACTTGTTCTGCACGGAAGTGCTACCCTACGTCGCTCTCGATACCAGCACTTTCACGCTGAGAGTCAACGGCGTGCCGTACACAGTCGCACCCGCCCAACTCTGGCTGAATGCGGCCACGTCGCTGGTGCTGGCGGCCAACACCGTCAACGGCACGTCGGTGAGCTAAAGGAAATTTATGAATCTCTCGAACACAACGCCGGTCGCCCCCTCCGGCAACCAGAACCTCACCTGGCAAACGGACGGCACCGATATCTCCGGCTACGTCAGCGCCACCGTGGCGGCTGCCGCGATCTCCGGCGTGCTCACGACGGCCCAACTGCCGAGTATTCCGGCCGGCCAGATTTCCGGCGCGTGGATCAGCTGGACGCCCACGATCACACCAGCCGGCGCCATGACTGTGTCGGGCCTCAGCGTCTCGGACGCGCAGTATTTCACCATGGGGCCTAAAACCGACTTCAAGTGCACGCTCACTTTCACTCTGGTGTCACCCGCCTCGGCCTCCTTCCTGGTGTCGCTGCCCGCGGCCGCTGTCGGATTGAACCAGCTCGTCACGTCTCTCGCCGTCCAGGGCGGCGCCAACGTGGCCACCGTCGCCCTCATCAACGGGGGCTTTTCCACTTTGAACGTGACCCTCGCCGCGGGCGGAAACTTCGCTGTCGGCTTCACAACGCTGTACGTGTCGGGCAGTTATCGAACGGCTTAGAGAATCATCCAGATGGCGGCATTCAACTACATCGAGGGCGATCTTGCGTCTTATCTCGCGGGGCAATCGTCTCTCCTCGCCTTGCTGCCGGCGCCGCAGATTTATGCCAGCTTCATCAAGGCATCCGCCAACTTTCCTTGCATCTCCATCTGCGCGGTCGGCCAGACAAAAGAACGGACGCTGAGCCAGATCATCTATGCGACCAAGCGAATTCAAATCGACGCCTTCACGGCGACCTACCCGCAAACGAAGCAGCTTGAGATCACGCTCAACGGTCTGCTCGAAGGCTTCGTGGGACAGCTCAAAACGAACTCGCCGATCCGCGTGATCACCTGCCTGGGCGGAGCAACGATGGATTCCTGGATCGAAGCCATTGACGTGTATCGAACGATGACCATCTGGGACATCGAGTATTGCATCACCAGTTACGTGCCGATTTCCCTATCGACGGATAACTCGCACCCCTTCGAGGTGATCACCGGCCTCTCGGTCGATGGCGTATCGCTCTCTCCTCCGCCGCCAAGGGCCGCGCCCATCTTCATTGAGACATCCGGGCTTTTAGTCGATGGCGAGTCCGTCAACTAACTTTTACTGATCCAAGGACACCACAAATGGCTAACCTATCCTCCACGACACCGACAGCACCCACCGGCAAAGCGAACGTCACTTGGCAAACCGATGGCGTAAACATCTCCGGCAGCGTCTCCGCTGCGGCCATCCCCGCCAGTGAACTCACCGGAGTCTTGGCATTGACGCAGTTGCCGGTCATCCCGAATACGCAAGTGTCGGGACTCGGAACGGCCAGCACTCACGCGGCCACGGACTTCGATGCGGCCGGGACTGCCGCCACCGCTGCTTCTAGCGCTCAGACGGCGGCCATCAGCACGGCGGAAGCGGCCTCGCTGCAAAGGGCGTCCAATCTGATCGACCTCGCGAATGCGGCCACGGCGCGCACCAATTTAGGGCTCGGCACAGCCAGCACTCACGCGGCCACGGACTTCGATGCGTCGGGTAGTGCGTTGAGCGCTCAGACTACGGCAGAAACATTTACTACGAGCGCGATTACGGCCCTCAGTCTCGGCACCGCTTCGACTCATGCGGCCACGGACTTCGATGCGTCCGGCAGCGCCTCGAGCGCTCAAACAGCCGCCATCAGCACCGCGGAAGCGGCGTCGCTGCAGAAGTCTGCCAACCTGAGCGATCTCGTGAGTGCGGCGACGGCGCGCACCAATTTAGGATTGGGAACAGCGGCGACTCAACCAAGCAGCGCCTTCGATGCGTCGGGAACTGCGACGAGCGCGGCGGCCACGGCCCAGGCGACCGCCATTAGCACGGCGGAAGCGGCCTCGCTCCAGAGGGCGTCAAACCTGATCGACCTCGCGAATGCAGCCACGGCGCGCACCAATTTAGGGCTCGGCAGCGCCAGCACTCACGCGGCCACGGACTTCGATGCGTCGGGAACTGCGACGAGCGCGGCGGCCACGGCTCAGGCGACCGCCATTAGCACGGCGGAAGCGGCCTCGCTCCAGAGGGCGTCAAACCTGAGTGATCTCGCAAGTGTGGCCGCGGCTCTCACCAACCTCGGCACCGACACCCAGTACAAGCTCTATTTCAACGTGAAAGCTTACGGCGCATTGGGCAATGGAACCACCGACGACTCGGCCGCGATCGCCTCGGCGATCAGCGCGGCGAACACGGCGGGGGGCGGCACCGTGTTCTTTCCGGCCGGCACGTACTTGACCGGCACCCAGTTGATTTATTCCAATATCACCTATCAGGGCGCGGGTATGGATGCGACGATTCTCAAGCTCAAGCCCGCCACGAATTCAGACCTCTTTCAAGGCTCGATCACCGGGTATACAAACGGCGTGAATGGCTACACCGGCACAACGGCGCTCGTGAACATGGGCGTCCCCAGCAGCGGGAGCGGTCAGGGCAACACCTCCGGCTGTTACCAGTGGCAGATACGCGACATGACGCTCGACGGCAACATGACGAACCAAACCGCTTATGGTTGCGGCGTGCGCGTCTATGGCTATGCCTACAGCATCGAGAATTGCCATATCCATGACTTTTTCGGAGACGGTCTCTACCTTGATTTCTGCGCCACCATTTCAAGCGGCTCGGAGTTGCCGGTAACGGAAGCAAGGTTAACGAATTTATTTATTTACAACCTGGGATACAACGGCAACGGTTCATCCTCAGGCGTCATGAACGCTTCGGCCATGGGCATCCGGCTCGCCGGCCCCACAGACTCACAGTGGAGCAACATCATAGTCGCTTACCCTGCTTGTCACGCGGTCCACATCGGCCCGCGCGCCGGAGCCACTCAGATACAAGGGATGCATTTATGGGGCTGTTACAAAAAGAACGCCGCCGTAGGCATGCTGCTTGAAGGCTTCGTACTCGCGAGCGGCCTCGAAGTCGAATGCGCCGCAAACGGCTCGCCGAACATCGCGGTCATCAGCAGCGGCAATACCTTGCTCGGCGGCAAGGTGTTTGGCGCGGGAATATCCAA
>Ga0302319_10001936_pt1 | contig 45735 bp, 43 predicted proteins | sample Bog_T0_2_FD_203319 | JGI IMG/M metagenome (GOLD analysis project Ga0302319, IMG submission 203319) | Peat permafrost microbial communities from Stordalen Mire near Abisko, Sweden - Bog_T0_2 | ecosystem: Environmental > Terrestrial > Soil > Wetlands > Peat | place: Sweden: Abisko, Stordalen Mire...
CCCCGCGAATCAACCAGCTATTCACGGAATCATGCTCCCCGGACTCCGGCAACCGAGATGTGTGCATACAACAGCCGCAAGCGGGGCGAGGTGTACGCGCGGCAAAAAGCTTGGGATATGATTCGGATTTCGAAATCGCTGAACCAGGCGAAACTACGCGGCGGCTTTGACTTCGCTGCTGTCGAGAAGATGGCAGGCGACCAGACGTCCGGGAGATCGTTCGACCAGTTTCGGCGTTTCGACGCGGCAGCGGCCGAACGCCTTGGGACAGCGCGAGGCGAAGCTGCAACCCGGGCGGATGTCGATCGGACTGGGCGGCTCTCCTTCCAGCAGGAAATCGCCGGGATCGAACAGCTTGTCCTCCAGCGTCGGCGCCGCCGACAACAGCGCCTTGGTGTAGGGATGCTGGGGGTCGAAGAACAATTCGCGGTTGTCGGCGATCTCGACCATCTCGCCAAGATACATCACCGCAATCCGCGTGCAGACCTTCCTGACCATCGCAAGATCGTGCGAGATGAACACATAGGTCAGGTCGTTCTTTTCCTGCAGCTTGGAGAATAAATCGATCAGCTTGGCCTGCTCGCGCTGGTCCAGCGCGCTCAGCGTCTCGTCAAGGATCAACAGCTTGGGGTCGAGGATCAGTGCCCGCGCGATCGAGATCCGCTGGCGCTCACCGGTGGACAGTGCAATGGGCAGTTGATCGTAGAGCTCGGCCGCCAGACCCACCTCCGCCATCGCCGCGATCACGCGGCGGCGCAGCTCCGCCCGCGGGATGCTGCCGCGGATCAGCAGGCTTTCCTCGATCATGCGGCCAACCGTGGTCCGCGGCGGCAGCGCGTTATAGGGATCCTGCAGCAGCAGCTGGAATTCGTTCCGCTTGCGGATCAGTTCCCCGCGCGACAGGCTGCCGAGCGAGGTGCCGTTGAGCACGATGCTGCCCTGGTCGGGCACCTCCAGCCAGGCCAGCAGGCGGGTCAAGGTCGATTTGCCACAGCCGGATTCACCGACAATGCCGAAATTCTCGCGCGGCATGATGTCCAGTGTCACGCCGCGAACCGCCTGGATATGGCTGTAGGAGTTGAAGGTGCCCCGCTTGCGGGCGCGATAGGTCCGGTGCACGTTCTGCACCTGCATCAGCGGCACCTCGCCCACCGCCTGACGCCTGGCAAGCGGTCCTTCCGCCGTCGACCACATCCGCGGAACGCTGGCAATCGCCTTGCGCGTGTAATCCGTCTGTGGAGCGGCCAGCAATTCGGCGAACGCCTGCTGCTCGACAAAGCGTCCCTGATACAGAATGGCCGTCCGATCGCCGAACTGCCCAAGCGTCGGCAGCGACGACGACAGATAGATGGTTGCCATTCGGTGACGCAAGCACAGATCATGCAGCAGCGCCACGATCTGCGCGCCGACCGTGACATCCAGCGGTTGGGTGACATTATCCGCGATCAGGACCGCTGGCTCGGCGCAGATTGCATCGACGATCATCGCGCGCTGCATCATGCCGCCGGAAAATTTCGCCGGGTAATCCCAGTAGCGCTCCTTGGGCGAGGGAATGCGGACCTCGCCGAGCAGCTGCATCACCCGCTCGCGGCATTCGCGCCGATTCCACTCCGGCCTGACGCTGTGGAGCTTCTCGGCGATCTGGCTTCCCACCGCGATCGTCGGATCGAGCGCGCTCTGCGGCTTCGAACCGATATAGGCGATATCGCGGCCGATCCGGACTTCGCTGATGTCCGGGTTTAGAATGTCCCGGCCAGCAAAGGCAACCTGGCCGGCACGATAGGCGAGGCTCTCCGGCAGCCAGTTCGCCAGCGCCCGGCTGAGAATGGTCTTGCCTGCGCCGCTTTCGCCATAGATGCCAAAAATATCCGACGTGTTCAGGCGAAAGCTGATGCGATCGAGGATCGGAGGGGACCCGGGCGCCACCGGCCCGACCGTGAGATCGCTGACATCGAGAATGAGCGAGAGATCCATGTCAGAGACCTCCGTAGATCCGGTTGCGGGACTTCTCAAGCGCCGATCCGACGAGATTGATCGACGTCAGCGCGACGGCGAGAAAGATGCCGGGTATGGTGGCGATCCACCATGCGTTGATGAGATATTTGCGGGAATCGGCGATCATGCTGCCGAAGCTCGGCGTTGGTGGCTGAATTCCCAATCCCAGGAAGCCGAGGATGGCCTCGAAAATCATCATGCGCGCGACGTCGAGCACCGCGACAAACGCGATCGGCGGCAGGATGTTGGGCGCTGCGAACAGCAGCAGAATGCGCCAGTCGCCCGCCCCGAGGACACGCAGGCCCCGGACATATTCCTTGCCGCGCTCGGCGACGGCGGCGCTGCGGGCGACCCGCGCATAGAGCGGCCAGCCTGACAGGGCCAGAACGATGACGATGGTTGGAACCGTCGGCCGGGACACGCCGAGAATCGTGATCGCCAGAATGATCATCGGGATCGACAGCTGGGCGTCGGTGATCCGCATGATGATGGTATCCCACCATTTGCCCTTGAAGCCCGCGAACAGACCGAGGCCGCAGCCGATGATAAAAATCAGCAGCACCGTGACGATGCCGACCAGCAGCGAATAGCGCAGGCCGATCAGGCTTCTCATCAGCATGTCGCGGCCAAGCTGGTCGGTCCCCAGCGGATGCTCCCAGGCCCATTTGTCGCCAAGCCACAGCGGCGGAAGGAACTTGTCCTTCACGATCATCTTGGTGGCGCTGATCGACGACAGCTCCGGATAGATCGCCGACAGCAGCAGAAGCCCGAGGAAAATGAAAAGGCCGATCCGGAAGCTCGGCATCCGCCAGGCGCCCAGCAGGATGCGGCGGTTGACCGACCGGATCCTGCTGGGCGCCTGTTCCGGTTGCGCAGCGATGACCGTTGTCGCTGTCATGATCAGAGCTCCACGCGAGGATCAATCATATAGGCAACCAAATCCACGATGATGTTGATGAAGACGAATACCGCGCTGGTGGTGATCGCGATGCCCTGGATGACGGGAAAGTCCCGTCCGACCACCGAGACCACCGTCAGATTGCCAAGCCCCGGATAATCAAAGATGTACTCGATCACGAGCACGCCGCCGATCAGCGTCGAAAGCTGGATTCCGAGCAGGTTGACCAGCGGCACCGCCGCGTTACGCAGGGCGTGCGAATAGACGATGCGGCGCCGCGACAGGCCGCGGACCCTTGCCTCATCGATGAAGGTTGACTGCATCACCTCGCCAAGCGAGGTCGTCAGCGTTCGAATGATGAAAGGCGCAATCTCGACCGACAGCACGATGGCCGGCAGCAGGACATAGGAAAATCCCTGATAGCCGAGCGCCGGCAGCAATTTGAGCTTCACCGACAGAAACAGTATCAAAACGATCGCCAGCCAAAAATTGGGGATCGACACGAACAGGGACTGCACGGCGAAGGCCAGCGCGTTTTGCCAGCCATGCTGATGCAGCCCGCCGGCAACGCCGATCGGAAACGAGATCAACAGCGCGAACAACAACGCCATGCCACCGAGCTGAAGCGTGAACGGCAGGCGTTCGAGAATGAGGTCGGTGACCGGCGCCATGTCCGACTTGGTCGGATCGACATACTGCCCACCGGTCGCGATCATGCCGCTGCGCGGGCGCAGATAGGACTGCCCGAGATCGGCCTGCAGCAGACCCCGCATGTAGCGGCCGTACTGTACGATGATCGGATCACGCAGCCCCATCTTGTTCGCGACCTTCTCGACGACATCGGGCGGCGCCATGCCGCCGACGATCAGGCGAACCGGATCGCCGGGAACCACACGCAGCAAGGTGAAGATGAGCAGCGAGGTGATGAAAACGATCAGCAAGCCCTGCGCGATACGCTTGACCAGGAATTCCAGGATCAACATCGAGACGAGCTACCTTACATTTCAGAAAACGGTGCGTCCGGCAGGCCAAACGATCCGGCCTGCCGGCGCCACCATCAGGCCAGCGTGGCCTTGGTCATGTCCTGCATGCCATTCGGATAGATGTAGAGACCATCCAGTTTCTTGCTGTAAGCGTGGATGAACACCGACGTGAACAACGCCAGCGCCGGGGCCTTCCGGGCGATGGTCGGAAGCGTCTCGGTCTGAATGATCTTCTTGCGCTCCTCAATGCTGGTGGCGTTGCGCTCCTTGTCAAGCACCGCATCGATGTCCTTGTCGACGATGCCGGTGATGCGCTTCGATGAGGAATGAAAGTGGGTGCGCAGCACCAGGTCGGGCTCGGGCGATCCCGTGCACCAGCCGCAGTCGATCATATGGCCCTCGCCGCCACCCGGCTTGTCATACAGCAGATTGCCCCAGGCCGCGACCTCGAGTGTCTGCAGATTGACCTTGAAGCCCTGTTCCTGAAGCATGCCGGTGATCAGCTCGGCATATTCCTTGGTCTTCGGATAGAAGCCGACGGAGGTGTAATAAGTCAGTTCGGGCAGACCTTCACCCTTGGGGAAGCCGGCTTCCGCGAGCAGCTTCTGCGCCTTGTCCGGATCGAATTCCGGATAGTCGGCGACCTCGGTGTAGCCGAACTTCACGGGCGAAATATGCGCCTTCGAGAAGGTGCCCGAGACCCCGAGCACGTCCAGGACCTGCTTGCGGTCGATCGAGTAGCACGCCGCCAGACGTATCCGCGGATCGTCAAACGGCTTCTTCGAGCAGCGGAAGAACAGATATTTGTTCTCGACCGACACCGCCTTGTGAATGTTGAAACGCGGGTCCTTTGCGATGGTCTCGACCTGCTCCTGCTCCAGCCGCTCGATAATATCGGCCTCGCCGTTCAGCAACGAAAGCGTACGCGTCGTGGTGTCCCCGACGAAGTGATACTCGACGACCGGGATTTTCGGCGCACCGAGGAAGAAATCGGGGTTTGCAGCCAGGACCGTGGTATCACCCTTTTGTTCGACATACTTGTACGGCCCGGTGCCGTTCATGCGCGCCGACAGTTGCGCCTTGTTGGCCACATCCTTTGCCGACAGGATCGGTAGAAAGGATGACAGATAATAGTAGAGGGTCGCCGGATAGCCCTGCGCCTTGGTATTGATGCGGCAGGTGTAGTCATCGACCACGTCGACCGTGACAAGGCCAGGATACCATTGCGCCGGACGATCAGGCTGGCTGCCATATTCGTAGGTGGCCTTGACATCCGCGGCCGTGAACGGCGAGCCGTCGTGGAATTTGACGCCTTTTCGCAGCTTGACTTCCAGCGTATAGGAGTCGATCGGCGTCATCGATTCAGCCAGTTCGAACACCAAATCGTCCGGCTTCTCCGGCTTCATCGGCGCCCGCGTCAAATATCCGAAGACGAATCCCTCGACGATGAGCTGACCGAGATTGGTGTGGGTGGTCGGATCCCAATTCCCAGTTAGCGCCTCCGCGCCGAGAAAGCGCAGTGCCTTGCCTTCGGCTGCGAATGCGGAATTCATCAGGAAGTCGGGATTGACCCGCCCCAAGCCCAGCGCCGCGGCGCCGGCAAGCCCACCCAACATCACGTCTCTGCGGCTGATCATGTCATATCCTTCGGTTATTTCGGCAACGGTTCAAGCTGCTTTCAGGATCGCGAGGCGTTACGCGTCTCCAGCAACCTGCAAAGCCTAGACCAAACGACGCGGACGCTTGAATCCTGCTGCTCCACGATTCCGTTGCTGACACTCCGGAATAGCTCGTCCGCGTTATCATTCCCGAGCCGCAACGAGGGAGCGCTCAATTCCGAGGCATCACGCCCTTAAGCTGTGCAGACCAAGAAGGATGGTCCGCCAGAACACCTTCGAACTTTCCTCGGCTCCAGTGTTGTTGCTCCGCAAGTGCAGAGAGCCTGATCAGGCCCTCCCTGAGCATCGGCGATCTGTCAAGAATGGGACGCGGTTCGGAAGTTCTCGAAACCGCGGTTCCATTGGGAGCATCGTCACATGGACATTCAAGCCTATTTCGAGGAATGGTCGCGCCAACCGGGTGACGTCGTCCGGCTCGCGATCAGCACACCGCACCAAGCCGTGCGGGCAAGTCTGGTGCGGCTCGTCTCCGGTCCTGGGCAGACAGACACGGTCGAGGGACGGGTGGTGGATTTATCGTCGGTGCTCGACCGAACCGTTCCAGGCCGCCTGCAGTCGACGATCATTGGATCTTACGCGGTCTTGCCGCTTCCAGCGCCGATCAAGGATGGCGCGATCAGCATTCATTGCTGGGCTTGGCCAACGGTGCCGGAGCGCGAAACACCGCAGACCATCTGGTCGCTCGGCGACATGGCGCTGGTGATCGGATCGGGCGCCGTTTCGCTTCGTGCAAAAGATCAGACGCTGGCCAGCATCGCCGGCGCGATCGTTGCCCGGCACTGGTATTCGTTGTTGGTGACGCTTGGCAATGGCGAAGCGTCGATCGAGCTGAAACGTCTTGATGGCAAGGTTGGCGCACACCGCATTATTGCTGTCGCAACCGGTGCGACCGTCACATCCGACACGCTCATGCTGGCCACGTCCGGCCTCGGACCGGCCGGATCGCCGCTGCAGCCCCTCCCGGATGGCAGTACGATCTCGAATTCACGCTGCCGGATGCGCTGGCCAGCGGCATCTACGCGGTCAGGCTCGAGGCCGGCCACAGCCGCAACCATTTCCCGTTGTTCGTCAGAGCCAGGCCTGGCACCAGCGCTCCGGTGCTGTTCCTGGTGCCAACCAATACCTATCTCGCTTACGCCAACGATCACCTGGCTTCGCTGGATTTTTCGGCGGTGATGCCGCATGATAAGATTGTCCCGGAAGACGAGCAGTACCTCTTTGCCCATCCGGAGCCTGGCCGATCCTGCTACGACACCCACGCCGACGGGACACCGGTACGTTATTCAAGCCGAAGGCGTCCCTTGTTCAATGTACGGCCCGGCTTTCCGAACTGGTTGACCGGATCCTATCGCCATTTTCCCGTCGACATGTACATTATCGAATGGCTGGAGCACGTCGGCATCGGCTACCACGTCGCGACCGACGAGGATTTCGAACGCGAAGGCCGCGCCCTGACCGATCGCTACACGACAATCGTCACCGGCTCGCACCCGGAATACTGGACGCGAAACGGCCTCGACCTGCTGGAGGGATACCTCAACGCGGGCGGCAGGATCATGTATCTCGGCGGCAACGGCTTCTACTGGGTCACCAGCCAGTTGCGGGACAAGCCCTGGATCATCGAGGTGCGCCGCGATAACAGCGGCACGCGATGCTGGGATGCGCCCTATGGCGAACGGACCCATGTCGCCACCAGGGAAGCGGGCGGCATCTGGCGCTCACGGGGGCGCGCGCCCAACAAGATGCTCGGTGTCGGCTTTGCGTCGGAGGGATGGTCCAAGGGCTGCGGCTATCGGCGCCTCGATGCAAGCTATCATTCACCCGCGGCAAGCCTGTTCGCCGGCGTAAACGAGGCGATCGTGGGCGACTACGGATATGTGCTCGGCGGGGCGGTTGGCGACGAGGTCGACAGGTTCGACATCGCGCTCGGCAGTCCCGAGCATGCCTATGTGCTCGCGACGTCAACCGGGCTTGGCAACGAATATCAACTTGTGATCGAGGACTTGACCCTGTCGTTGCCCGATCAAGGCGGTGCACAGCGGCCGGATATGGTGAGGTCGGATCTTGTTCTGTTTGCGATCGATGGCGGCGGCTGGGTGTTTTCGGTGGGCTCGATCACCTATGGCGGTGCACTGGCCTGGAATGGTTGCGACAACGGCCTGTCACGCCTCACCGCGAACGTCGTTCACGCTTTTACCGGCAAGGGACCCGTGCTCGGTGAGACTTAGCGAGATAGCCGAAGCCGCGTCTCATGGCTGCAGACGTTTGGGGTGCAGACGTTCGCCCTTCAGTTCTGTACCGAGGCCTCGAGATCATGTTCAATGGAGAGCAACGCCGCCGGAGCGCGCGATCTAACGAACCAGAACCAGACGACACCGATCAACAGATAGAGCGCGAAAAGATAGGGCAGAATATTGTAGGGAAAAGGCGGAATCGGATATAGGCTGCCGACCAATGCCAATATCATTGCAACGGCACCGATGGCTCCGAGGACATAGTCGCCGGCCCTGGCTTGGCCGAGCTTGTGCAGGAAAACCGGCGCACTGATGGATACCAGGAAGTAAACGAACACGAAGCCGAAAGTGGCCACGGTACCAAAATATCCGATCAGGTCGATTTCCGGCCGCCCGTAGAGCACAACGCACAGCAGAAGATTGATAACCGCACCGACCGAGAGCGCCGTAGAGGGCGTCCTGTGGACGGCGTGGATCACGCCGACGCTCGCATGGGTGAACTTATAGCGACCGAGCGAAAACAGCATCCGGCCATACGCATTGAGCGATGCGAGAGCACAGGCGAACGAACTGAGGGTCGCTCCGAGATAGACAAACATGGCGAGGAACTTGCCGTCGCCGGTCGCCAGTTCGCCGAGCGGCAACGTGCTCGCGCCAAGTCTGGCCGTGTCGTCACCGAACCCCAGAACCAGAACATAGGAGGTGAAGACGAAGAACAGCCCGGCAAGGACGGAGCTCAAGATGACGGCCTGCGGGATCTTGCGCTCGGGTTCACGGGTTTCCTTGCCGAGGGTCGCCGCGCTTTCAAAGCCGACAAATGAGAAGATGCCGAACACGATCGCCTGGGCGATACTTGCAACATCGCTGCCCTCGAGGTGAAGCTGCTTCTGGTCCGCCTTGAAACCGGTCCTGCTCCAGGCGACGACGCAAACCAGAAGGATGGCCAAGACCGAAATCCCTTCCATGACCAGTCCGATCCGCGAGGAAATGCGGATATCGCGGACGGCGAGATACCAGATGAGCAGCGATACCGACGTGTACAGAACAATCGGTGGAATCGTGAATGGCAACCCGATCGTCTGCAGCAAGGAATTCAAGAATATCGATGTCGCAATCGTTGCCGTGGCGGCCGTGAAAATATAGGCCGCCAGCATCGACCAGCCGGTCAACATGCCATATCCGGAGCCGAGACTTCTCGATACGTAAATAAAGAACGACCCCGCCGACGGAATGCGCGCCGCCAGCTTGCCGACATTGATGCCGACGATGACCATGGCCATGGTCGCCAGAACATACACCAGCCAGGAGCCGGTCCCGGCCATTCCGGCAACGATAGCCACGGCCAGCGCCGGCGTGAAGGTCGGAGAGACGTTGGCGATGGACTGGCCCAGGACTTCAAGGAATGAGAGACTATCTTTGCGAAGTTCGGAAATCTGGCTATACCTTTCTCATTGATCCTGCAGGCCTAGTGGATTCCCGCTATAGGCTCTGTCGGAGGCCTCCCCGAAACCGAACCGCTCCCCCGTGAGCAGCGCATCGACATGCACGCCAGCGGCGGAGAACGTCCCAGGCGACGCAACGCCGTCGATTGATTGAAGCAAGCCTTGTGCCTACAGATGCCAGAAGATAGGCCGTGAGGGACGGGATTGAGCCAATGGCCAGCATCCGACAACGGGCAATACGCCGCTCAAAAACCATGCAGTTGACGCCCATCTGAATGGCATCGCCCAACCTCACCGCGTCATCGCGGGCGCAGCGAAGCAATCCAGAGGCTTGCGCCCGGTGAAAGGTGGATTGCTTGCTAAGCGCGAAACGACTCTGAACTTTTGGTTAACGTGATGATTTCCGGAAACCGTTCTAGGCGGCGCGTTGTTCGTTCTTGGCTTCAATCCGTCGAGTGAGAGCAGACACCACGAATTCCGCATCGCGACCGACGCCGACGAAGCGGCCGGAGCCCCAGGTATAGAGCCAGGGCATTCCGATCACGTAGATGCCGTCCACTGCCGTGACGCCCCGCGTATGGGTCGGATAGCCGTTGCCGTCGAACATAGGCAACTCGATCCAGGACCAGTCAGATCGAAAGCCGGTCGTCCAGATCACCGCCGTGATGCCGGCAGCGGCCGGATCAAGATCTGCGGCTGTTGCCTCGGGCTGCCACACCGGCATGTAATGCTCTTGCACTGGCGCGCTGATCCCGTTGCGCGCGATATGATTGTCGATCAGCCCGCAGATGCCGTTATAGACGCGATCGGCATTGTCCAGATTGGCGGCAAGATCGCCGGCGAACATGAACCTGCCGTTCTGGATGTCCTTGAGCCGGCCATACAGCGCCATGCCCTCGGTGGCAAATTTGCGCAGGTCGATATCGCGGCCACCGTCCCGGCCGGTGAGATAGTGATTGGCATTCTTGCGGACTTTCTCCTTCAGACTGTGCTGGTCCACCGGTAAATCGTACTGGCCGAGATCATTGAGCCATTCGACCACCTCGCGGCCGCGATAGACACGGGGACAGCGCGGCGCACTGCCGACCGCGAGATGCACCCTGCGGCCGGCGAGATGCAGGTCCTCGGCGATCTGGCAGCCGGACTGGCCGCTGCCGACCACCAGCACCTCGCCTTCGGGCAATTGTGCAGGATTGCGATAGGCCGATGAATGCAATTGCATCACCGCGCTCTCCAGCCGCTCCGACATGCGCGGCACGTTGGGCACATGATAACCGCTGACGGCGAGCACCACGGCGTCGGCGGTGAGAGCCCCAGCGCTGGTCTCCAGCACGAATACGCCATCATTGCCGCGCTTGAGCGACATCACTGTCACGCCCTCGTAGACCGGGGCCGCGATGTGCTTGGCGTAATTCTCGACATAGGCGACAATCTCGTCGCGCAGCATGAAACCCTTGGGATCATCGCCCTGATAGGGATAGCCCGGCAACTGGCACTGCCAGTTCGGGGTCACCAGGCAGAACGCGTCCCAGCGCTGGGTCTTCCAGGAATGCGCAATCCGGTTCTTTTCGAGAATGACGTGCTCGATACCTTTCTGCTTGAGATGATAGCTGGCGGCGAGGCCGGCCTGACCGCCGCCAATGACGGCTGCGCTGACGTGCGTGGGAAGCGATGCGTTTGTCATGAGATTCCTCCGGTCTATTCCTGAAACGAGATGACGGTGACGGTAGCGGTCGTGGCGCCAAAGCGGTCGACCGCGGCTTCAAGTTTCGCGAGTTGTTGCAGCGCGCGCGAACAGCCGAAGCCGTACTTCTCGCGCACGCGGTCGCTGGCGATGGTCAGCGCGGTGCGGCTGCGGGCCATGAAGTCACCGAGCGGATAGGCGACGCCGACCGCGAGGTAATCCTTGATCACCAGCGACGGCGAATAGCACTGCTCGATGGTGCCGTCGGGCCAGCTGATCTGGAACAGCATTTCAGGCATGCTGGCGCTCCGTGAGGGCGTGATAAAACGGTAGATGCGCCTCGGCGGTCCGGCTCCAGTCGAATTGCCGCGCCACCAGCACGCCAAGCCGCTTCAGCCGCGAATGCAGCGGCTCCGAAATCACAGTCATCATGGCGTTGGCGATTGAGCCGACATTGAGCGGATCGCACCACACCACATCATTGTCGCCGAGATATTCGGTGAAAGGTACGATCCGCGACGTCACCACAGGCGTGCCGGAAGCCATGGCTTCGAGTACGACGAGGCCGAAACCCTCCTTGAGCGACGGGAACACGAGGGCCTTCGCCAGCCGGTATAGCGATGGCATGTCGGCATCTTTCACCGGACCGAGCCGCAATACCGCCCGTTCCAGCGCAGGGCTCGATCTCACGATGGTTTCGAAGCCGCGCTGATAATCCGCGTGATCGAGCAGCGAAGCGCCGCCGGCGATCACCAGCTGTGCATCGGGATGGATCGCCAGCAATTGCTGGAACGCCGCGACGATGGCGACAGTGTTTTTGCGCGCCTCGACGCCGCCGATCGCCAGCAGCACCGGCCCGTCGCCGATGTCATATCTGGCCGCAATCTCGGCGTCTTCAGCGGCGCGCGCGGCGCTGAAGCGATTCGTGTCGACGCCATTGCCGACAACGACGGAGGTTCGGCCGAATTCGACTTGCAGCGTCTGCTGCCACATCCGGCTGACGACGAACAGTTCGTCGGCAGCGGCGATGGCGCGGTCCTGCCATTTGGCGAGCCGCGGATCGGCGAACTGATCGATGTGGTGAACGGTGCGGGCGAAGGCCGGGATCAGGCCGCGCTGCTTCAGGACCGCCAACGCATTGCCGGAGATCGAATCCTGCGCGTGAAAAACGTCGAAATCGCGATGTGCCGGCTTGTCGAAATGCCGCAGATAATCCGCAATACGCGCCTCGACCATCTCGGCGACATCGTGACCGACAGGCGCAGCCATCACCGTAACCGCCGGCGTCAATGGCGTACGGAAGAAGCCCCTGCCGTGGCTGTCCGGCGCATGCACAACGGCCTCATGGCCGAGCAGCGTCAGCGCATCGGCCAGTTCGAGCGCATGCACCACGCCACCGCGCGGGTTGGTCGAATGGGCGAGAATGGCGATGCTCAGCCGGCGCGATGGGTCAATCATGCGATCGCCTCGTTGCCAAGCTGTCCGCGCCGGGCAGCGCCGATCAACGGCGCTTCGGCAAAATCCCAGATCGTCCTGGACTGCGCGCCGTCGGAAATCGTCACGCGGTTGCCCCGCGAGACGCGGCCGATCGCGGCGGCTGCGATGCCGCGGCCGGCAAAGCGGGCAATGACCTCGCCGACATGATGGCGTTTCACCGCCAGCAGATATCCAAAGCTCGGGAAAGTCAGCAGCCAGCGCTCCAGCGCCACGTCTTCAGGCTTGGGTATGGCCTTGAGATCGATGTCGATGGCGACATTTGAGCATTCCGCCAGCATCGCCGCCGTACCGACGATGCCGCCCTGGCTGATATCCTTGGCGGCGCGCGACAGGTCGGCCTCGGCGATCACCGGGAGCAGTTCGATGTCGCCGCGCAGCCGCGCATGCGGCGCATCGGTTGCGGCTTCCCAGTTGGAAAACGGCTTCCGGTAACGCCCGCGGAGATCGATGGCCGCCACCAGCACGTCGCCGGGCTCGGCATCGAAGCTGGTCAGCAGCTTTCTGGCACGGCCAAGGATCGCCACGGAGAACTGGCTGCGGTCGGTGCGGATATTGCTGTGCCCACCGACGACAGGCACGCCAAAGGCTTTCGACGATTCCTTCAGGCCCGCGAGCACCGGCGCGGCGCCGGCTTCGCCGTTGGCCCAGATCGCGTTGACCAGCGCGGTCGGGCGACCGCCCATCGCGGCGACGTCCGAGATGTTGACCATGGCGCCGCACCAACCGGCGAACCACGGATCGCCGGCGACGAATTCGTTCATAAAGCCTTCGATGGCAAACAGCGTGAAACCGTCGCCGTCGGGAATCGCCGCGCAGTCATCCCCGATCGGGATCACATCGTTGCCGGACAGACCAAGGGACTGTGCCACCGACGCGATGTCGCTCTTGGCGGCGATGCCGCTGGACGCGCGCAGCCGATCCGCCAGTGTCGCGATGTCGTGCGCGCCGGTCATCACGCGGCCAGCCTTGGTAACGAGAGGAAACCGATATCGGGCTGCAGGAATGGCGGATAGTGCGCGAGATCCGCCTGCATCAAATGGTGCGGCTTGCCGTGCAACTCAATTTCATCGAGCGTGCGCCAGTTCAGGTGACGGAACAGCTCGACGTTCTGGCTCTGGATATTGCCGAGAAACGTATGGCAGCCGCGCGCATGGGCCGACGATACCGCGAGACGAATGAGATTGGCGCCGACTGCGCCGAGGCGGCGATATTGCCTGGTCACCGCAAGTCGCGACCCCCACCACACACCGGGATCTTCCGGGTGCTGGTGAATGCGCACGGTGCCGACCACCGCATCTGCGGCAACGCCGAACAACGAAATGGCAACGATCGGAATCGCGCTGTCATCGACGGCGTCGCGATCGTCGCCCTTGAACAGACCCTGCTCCTCGCAAAATACCTCGCGGCGCAACGCGGCAGCGGCACGGTATTCCCAGGCCTCGGTGGCGAATTTGATCTGATAGGCGCTGGCCAGGAACGGCTTGAATGGTTCGAAGATCATGGCTGCCCCCGCTTCTCATAGGTGGAGAGCGCCGAGCAGGCGCCACACTTGCCGCAGCCGGCCTTGATGTCGCTGGAACGGATTCCGCTGTCGCGCAGCATCGCGGCCAATGGCTGCAGAATGTCGTGCATGAAGGCGGGTGGCGGCGTCGGATGACTTTCCAGCGGAGTGCCGGCGATCGGCACAAACGGCACCACGAAGGGGTAGACGCCGATCCGCACCAGCCGCGAACAGATGTCGAGGATATCTTCCTTGCTGTCACCGAGGCCGGCGAGGATGTAGGTCGAGACCTGACCGGTGCCGAACACCGGCACCGCCGCTTCGAACGCCTTGAAGTATCGCTCGACCTTGACCTGTGCCTTGCCGGGCATGATGCGGGCGCGGACCGGTTCGGTAACGGCCTCGAGATGCATGCCGAGCGAGTCGATGCCGGCATCCTTCATCCGCTGGAACCAGATATCGTCATCCGGCGGCTCGCACTGGCCTTGAATCGGAAGATCGACCACAGCTTTGACGCCTACGGCGCTCTCGCACAGAATTCTGGCGCCGCGATCGCTGCCGGGCGGCGTGCCGGTGGTCATCACCATATGGGTCACACCATCGAGTTCGACCGCGGCCTTGGCGACTTCGCCCAATTGCTGCGGCGTCTTGCGCTCGATGGTGCGTCCGGCGGAGAGCGACTGGCCGATTGCACAGAACTGGCAGGTCTTGGTTCGGCTCTGGTAGCGGATGCAGGTCTGCAGGATCGTCGTCGCAAGCACGTCACGGCCATGCAGCGTGGCGATCTTCGAATAAGGAATGCCGTCGGCGGTCTCGCGCTCGTAGAAGCGCGGCCGCAACTGGAATTTGACCTCGCCGATATCGACGCCGTCGCGGCTGACCCGGCTGCGGCCCGCTCGGTCCGGCCTGGCAACGAGATACGGACTTTCGAAGGCCGGGGCATTGTGCACCGGAATCATCACCGTATTGCCGCCGATCGTCATCGGCATGTGGTCGGAAGGACCCGCGCCGCCGCGCCGGCTGTCGCCGCCAGCCTTGGGATCAACCAGGCGAACTCCGAAGGACTGCAACTCGTTGATCAGTTGCTCGGTCGGCATCACGGTTGGCGTTCCGCGGGGCGTGATCTGGTTCATCGGTTGGTCCTCGGGTGGTCGCAGAGGTCATGGATTGGACGGGGTGCATGGGCACGGCCGGACGCTCGTCCCACAGCAGCGATAGCAATTCGGGCCGCGCGTAATGGCCGACCGAATCCATCATGCGCTTGCGCTTGACGATCAGGGCCATGTCGAGATCGGCGATCAAAATGCCTTCGCCTGAAGTCAGCGGCTGTACGACGTGATTGCCTTCCGGCGACACGATCGCCGTCATGCAACCGCCGCGCAGGCCTCGGCGCGGACCTTCTTCCGGCGAAATCTTCGCGATCTGCTCCTCGGTCAACCAACCCGTGGAGTTGACGACGAAGCAGCCGCTTTCCAGCGCGTGATGCCGGATGGTGACTTCGATCTGATCGCCGAAGATCTGCCCGACCAGCGAGCCTGGAAACTGGCCGACGTGGATTTCCTCGTGTTGCACCATCAGCGCGTAACGCGCGAGCGGATTGTAATGCTCCCAGCAGGCCAACGCGCCGACGCGGCCCACCGCGGTGTCGACCACCTTCAGCCCCGCACCATCGCCCTGTCCCCAGATCATTCGCTCGTGGAAGGTTGGCGTCAGCTTGCGGCGCTTCAAAAGCAGCGCGCCATCAGCATTGAAGATCAGTTGCGCGTTATAGAGCGAGCCATGGTCTCGCTCATTGACGCCGAGCACGATGACCATGTTGTGCTTGCGTGCCGCAGCCGAGACCGCCTGCGTCACCGGTCCGGGCACGACGACCGCATTGTCGTAGAGGTGAATGTGCTCGGCGCCGCTCAGCATGGGCGGACGAATGAAGGAGAAATAAGGATACCAGGGCACGAAGGTCTCAGGAAACACCGCAAGCTGCGCGCCCTTTGCCGCGGCATCCGCCATCGCTGCGAGAACGCGTTCCAGTGTCCCCATCGGGGTATCCAGGTCGGGTGCGATCTGTACCGCGGCTGCCCGGACAATCTTCTTGTCTGCCATCCCTATCTCTCCGTCTGTCCGCCCACGCCGAGCGTTGCTGGATCAAAGCGTCCAGGTGTGGAGCATGAACGCGTTTTCGTTGCGGTGGAGCAGCGTGAGATCGAGCACGTCGAGCGGGCTGATCGGAACGATGCCAGGGATCAGCGAGGGTTCGCCGTGTCCGTAAAGCGCCTGCAGCGCGAAGCGGCACGCATAGACCTTGCCGCCCTCGGCCATGAACTTCACCAAAGTGTTATTGAAATTCTGGTGGCCCGGGAAGGCTTCATCGCCAATTTTCGGAAAGCCGCGCTGCACGCCGAGTGTGACGCCGGGTCCATAGAGAAGAATCGAGGTCTCGAAGCCTTTACGCATCAGGCGTGTTGCCTGTAGCATGTTGACGAAACCGATCGAGCCTTCAAACGCGACGGTATGAAACGTCACCAAGGCTTTTTCGCCGGGCTTGGCTTTGACGTCTTCGAAAACCTTTTGTTCGTAATCGACGAGAATGTCACCCTTTTCACGGGCGGGAAACGTAACGGCTGGCATACTGCGCTCCTTGCTGTCGTCCCGGGCGTCGCGCCGGGCTTGCCAGGATGTTTGCAACACCCGTGCCAATTGATGTTTTGCATATCGCTTCATCAAAACAGTCAATTTGCATTCAATAATCCAATCAATCATGAATGGATTCTTGACTGGGCGGCCGCCGGTGCTAGAAATAAATGCGTATAAAGACTGTGCGGAATGCGATTTATTTGAGCGTTTACACAGTGGCGGAACCCATCATGGCTGATTTCAGCCATGCGAATGGCGCGGAGACAATGCTCTTGACCCAAAACCCGGAATGCAACATGAGTACAGTCAATTTTGGCGAGCCTTGAGCGAGCGCTAGTGCCCGACTGGACCCCTGACCTCTCTACCCGCGACAAGCCGCGCTACCTCGCGATCGCCGACGCGATTGCCGACGACATCGGCACAGGACGGCTCGCTGTTGGCGATCGACTGCCGCCGCAACGTAAACTTGCTCAACGCCTTGATGTCGACTTCACCACCGTGGCGCGCGGCTATGTCGAAGCGCAAAAGCGCGGTCTGGTCGAATCCAAGGTAGGACAGGGCACTTACGTGCGCGACAAGCCCAGGCCGCGACGCAGCCCGAAGCCGGCGCCGCGTCCCGTCGATTTCTCGATGAATCTGCCTCCGGAAACCGACGACCCGGAATTGATCGAACGGATGCAGGCCGGCGTCGAATATGTTGCGCGCGATATCGTGTCGGTGCTGCGCTACCAGGGCTTCGGCGGCACGCAAGCCGACAAGGACGCCGCATCGAGCTGGCTCGGACGACGCGCGCTGGTGCCATCGCAAGAGCGGGTGTTTGTTTCGCCTGGCGCCCATTCGGCCCTGATGGGCATCGTCTCCATCCTCGCGAAGCCCGGCGAGACCGTGCTGTGCGAGGCCATCACCTATCCCGGCATCCGCTCCATCACGGCACAGCTCGGCGTCAATCTCGCTGGACTGCGCATGGATGCTGACGGGGTCGAACCGCAGGCGTTGCTGGATGCCTGCAAGAGATTGTCGCCAAAAGCCATCTTCCTGAACCCAACGCTGCAGAACCCGACGACGCTGACGATTCCAGACAAGCGGCGGCAGGAAATCGTGGAGATCGTCCGGCGCTTCAAGGTGCCGATCATCGAGGACGACGCCTATGGCTTTATCCCCGAGCACGGCCTTGGCCACGCGCCGTTCGCGGCGATCGCGCCGGATCTCACCTGGCATGTGGCAGGACTGGCGAAGTGCATCGGCGCCGGCTTGCGCGCGGCCTATGTGGTGGTGCCGGATTCCCGCGCGGCGTGGCCGTTCGCATCGGCGCTTCGCGCCGCCAACGTGATGGCGTCCCCCTTCATGGTCGCGCTGGCGACGCGCTGGATCGAGGACGGGACCGCCGATACGCTGCTCCGGTTTATCAGATCAGAATCAGCGGCCCGCCAGATGCTGGCGGCGGAAATCCTGCCGCGCGCCTCCTATCGCGGCGATCCGCTGAGCTTCAACATCTGGCTCAGCGTACCGCAACCATGGACACGCTCTGCCTTCGTCGAGCATATGCGCTCGACCGGCATGGGCACCGTTGCCAGTGACGCGTTCATTGCAGGTGGCGCGGCACCCGAAGCGGTGCGGATCTGCCTCGGTGGCCCGACCAGGCGCGCCCAGATCAAGCAAGGCCTGGAGTATGTCGCCCACGCTTTGGCGCAGTCGCCCGCGTTGGTGTCCGCGTTCCTTTAACAATGCATTCCGTAGAGTCTGGCTGCGAAATGCGCGATCAGATCTCACATCCTGCCGCCGTGATTATGTTCATGACGGACGACCCACAGGTTTGACATGTCCAGGGTGATGGCCACCTGGTCGCCGGTCCGGAACGCACTGTTGCCATCCGCATCGACATTTAGCGTATCGGCATTGTGCGATACCAGATAGGTGCGGCGGGCGCCGCGAAAGCTGTCCTGGGTGATCGTTCCGGCCCAGGATGGCGAACCGGGATTTGAGGACGGCCGCGAAAGCCGGATCGTTTCCGGACGGATCACCAGCGTCGCGGTTTGCCCCGACCGCAAGCCGGCCGCGGCGTGTGCGCGAATTCGCACGCCGTCCCGCTCGACATCCACATAAGGCTGGCCCTCGGCGTCGGTACCGGTGTCCTCGATCGTTACTTCAAACAGGTTGGGCGCACCCAGGAAACGCGCCACCGCGCGCGTGGCCGGCCGGCGATACATCGCCTCGGGCGGCGCCTGCTGCAGGACGTTGCCGCCTTCCATCACGACAATCCGATCCGACAGCGACATGGCTTCGTCCTGGTCGTGCGTCACGTAGACGGTCGTGATGCCGAGACGTTGCTGCAGGGCTCGCAGTTCAAGCCGCATGACCTCTCTCAGACGCGCGTCCAGATTCGACAGCGGCTCGTCCATCAGCAACAGGGTCGGCTCGAAGACGATCGCGCGCGCAATCGCCACCCGTTGCTGCTGCCCGCCGCTCAGGGCGGGCGCCGGTCGGTCGGCATAGTTTTCGAGGTTGACCAGCCTGAGGCTTTGCATCACCCGTTGGCGGATTTCCGCGCGCGGGCGGCGCCGGATCAGCAGGGGATAGGCGACGTTCTCGAACGCCGTCATGTGGGGCCAGATCGCGTAGGACTGAAACACCATTCCGATCGATCGTCGCTCCGATGCGACGTAGATCCCGGAAACCGGATCATCGACAACGCGATCGCCCAGCACGATTCGCCCGCCATCGCTGCGGTCGAGACCGGCGATCATCCGCAGCGTCGTCGTCTTGCCGCAGCCGCTGGGTCCGAGGATGGTGAGGAATTCGCCCTGCCGGATCGTCAGGTCGATCCCGTTCACGGCAACGGCTTCGCCGAAACGCCGCACCAGGCCGGTGATGGATACGCTTGTCATGCCGCCGCCGGCTTCAGCGGCTTTGGGTGGATCCTCATTTGTAGATTTCCTTGGCGATCGCGAGCACGGCATTGATCTTCTTGACATCCGTCGTTCCCATCAGCTTCGCGCTCGCGACCGACTGCGCATAGGAATCAAGCTGGTCGAGCGGAACATCGACCGGGACGCGGAATCCGCCTTTCGCGTAAATCATCGCGGCATCATGTTCGATGAAAAAATCCATGAGAAGCCGCGCGGCGTTCGGATGGGCCGCATCCCTGAGCATCGCCATCACATAGACGATGTAGGGCATTCCCTCCGCCGGAATGACGCCCTTGACCGGCAATCCTTTCAACGGCGGCAGGTTGGGCATTCCAAAGGGTATGTAGAGCGGAAACTCGCCGCGCGCGGTGCGGCGTTCGTTCTCGCGAAGTTCGCGCGACAGCACGACCTGGCCCGCCAGCTTGTCCTGGAATTCACGGCCGAAGGCCTGGTAGGAGGTGTAGAACAGCACACCGCCATCGCCGAGCTCGCGCTGGTCGGCGGACAGGATCCTGCCTTTCCACTTAGGGTCGAGCAGATCCTGCCAGCTCTTCGGTTCCTCTTCCGGCTTGACCAGCCGCGTATTGACAAGAATGCCATAGCCCTGAATCGAGACTGGAAGCAACGTTCCATCCGACTGGAAGTCGGACCTCAGCGCGCCGAGGGCCTGCAGCGCGCCGAACGGCTGGAAGCGGCCCTCCGCCATCTGCAGTTCGGACGTGGTGCTGCCATTGTAGGAGATATCAGCTCCGGCCTGGCCTGCGGCCTGATCCGCGCGAATCCGCTCCCTGATTTCGTTGGTCCGCAACGCCACCAATTGAACGCGAATGCCGTATTTCGCCTCGAACAGCTTTATGATGTCGTCCTGGTAGGGTTGTCCGAGCTGGGTCGAATAGAGGGTGACTTGCCCTTCCTTCTTCGCAGCCGCCACAAGGGTCGCCCAGGAGCTGTCCTGCGCGGGGGCGCGGCTAATTCCCATCGCAAGTGCCGCGACTATCGTTGCAATGGCCGTGAAACTTTTTTTCATGGTGTATACTCGCGTTGACGTCAGGAGGTCGGGATGGTTCTCTTGAAGACAGACAGCTGAACGAAGCGGATCAGCAGGACCAGCAGCAGGATGATCAGCGCGATCACGCTGCACTGTTCGGCCTTTCCACCGGTCCATTGCCGCAGAACCATGACAGGCAGGATCGGCGTATCCGGAGAATACAGCAGGATCGATGCGCTCAACTCACGCAGGATCATGAAGAAGGTCAGGCTCCAGCCGACCATGAAGGAAGGGTAGACCAGCGCCACCACGATGCGGCGCATCGTGGTCCAGCCGCTCGCGCCGTGAACGCGGGAACACTCTTCCAGGTCAGAGGACAACTGCGCGAGGCTGACCGTCATGACCTGGGTGGAGAGCGGCGTCCCCAGCGACACGTAGGCGAGCAGCAAGGCCCAGATCGTGCCGTACAGATGGATCGGGCGCGGCAGAAAGGCGAAGCTCCACAGCAAGCCGACACCGAGGACCATCCCGGGCATCAGCCAGGGTAGCCATGCCAGGCCGGCATAGATGGCGCGAAAGCGCAATCGCGTACGAACGACCGTATAGGCCACGGCGGTGCCGAGCAGCATAGTGGCGGTGGCGCCGAACAACCCCAGCAGCAGCGTATTACGCATGGCGATCCAGAACAGTGTATCGGCGAGAACCGCCGTCCAATTGTCCAGCGTCAGCATGTCGAGGGTGTAGAAGCCGAAAAACCGGAACAACGACCCGGTCGCCAGCTGCGCGACCGGCATCAGCGTCATGATCGCGAATACAATGCCGCACAGCACGGCCGCCGCCATCCTGCAATGACCGAGCCTGGTGAGCCGCGGCTGAAAGCCCTTTCCGCCCACGGTTTGAAAATTCCTGCCAGCGAGCAGTCGCCATTGCAGGACAATCAGCGCGAGCGTGAGCGCCAGGGTGGCGAACGAAAGTGCCGTCGCGAATTGATAGTCCGCCTCGGTGCGCTGGTTGATGGCGGCGAAGATCGCCGTGGTGACAACCTCGACCTTCGCGGGCGTTCCAAAGATAACAGCGGATTCGAAGGCTTCGAGCCCGCGCGCGAACGACAGCAGAAAGCCGCTGGATAGCGCCGGCAGCAGCGTTGCAAGCACGATGCGCCACATCGTTGTCCATGCGCCGGCGCCGGCCATCCGGCTCGACTCCTCCAGCGATGGATCCAGCGCCCGGAAGGCGTCCACCAGGATGAGGAACAGGAACGGGATCGAATACTGGCACATGTGCCAGACGATGCCGGCGCGGCCATAGACGTCGACGAGCGGCGCGCTCGAATCGGTCGCGGCTTCCCACACCAGGTTGATCGACCCCACCTGCGGATTACCGAGCATTCCCCACGCCATCGCCGTCAAGATGGGCGGCAGGAAAAATGGCAAAGTGAGCAGCACTTCGAAAACACGGCGACCGGCCATGTCGGTTCGGGCGACGAGCCAGGCCAGAAATGCCGCGATCGGCAGCGAAATCGCGGTGTGCGCGAACGACAGCAGCACGGTATTTAGCAGAACGCCTGCCGTCTCCCGCGTGACGAGTTGCCGATATCCAGACAGGTTGAAGCTGCCGACCGAGCCGGGCGGGGCCGAGCTGAAGCTGCCGTACAACAGCATGCCAAGCGGATAGGCCGTCAGCGCCGCCAGAACGATCAGGAGGATCGATAGCGCCGAGATGCCGAGCGCATGGCTGCGCAACACGTTCACCGAATTTCTAACCGAATCTTTTCGCATCGAACGGCGCCAGATCGATCTGCGGCCGCCTGCCTGCGACCAGATTGGCGATTTCGCGCCCGGTGCTGGCTGCGCCGCACATGCCGACATGACCATGGCCAAAGGCCAGCCAGGCATTCTGCAAGCGCGGCGCGCGGCTGATGACCGGCAGGCTGTCCGGCAGGCACGGCCGATGCCCCATCCACTCGCTGGTATCAGACGTATCCAGATGCGGAAACAACTCACGGCCTTTGCTCAGCAAGGCGCCGGCGCGGGCGAAATTCGGCGCCGCCCGCAGGCCCGCGAATTCGACGGTGCCGGCCAGGCGCAAGCCCATCCCCATCGGATTTATCATCAGATTGTGTTCCACCGCCATGACCGTGTGGCGCAGCGCGAGATTGTTGCTGTGCACGGTGACGTGATAGCCGCGCTGGGTTTCGAGCGGGACGCCGGCGCCAAGGGCCCTCGCCAGATCCCCCGACCAGGCACCGCCGGCCAATAGGACGCCATCGCAATCCAGCAGCTCGCCATTCTGCAACACCAGGCTGGTAACCCTGTCGCCCGTGACGCGAATGCCCATGGCCCGCGATCGGCGGATTTTCGCACCGTCCGCGACACACCGATTGAAGATCGCTTTGGTCAAGGCGGACGGATCCGGCGTAGAGCCATTTTCCGGGGCAAGAACGCCGAAGCGAAAGCGTCCCTTCAAGTCCGGCTCCAGCGTCTCGAGTTCCTCCTCACCGACATCGCGCAAAGTGACACCGAGGCTGCGGCGCAGCGCCATGCCCCACTGCCACTGCTTCGCGGCGTCGGCACCCGAATAGACATAAAGGCAGCCGCTCCGGCGAACCAGGTCCGTTGCGCCGGCGTGCTCCAACAGCGGCTGGTAGCAATCAAAAATCGGGGCCAACAGCCCCCGCAGCGCGGTGGCGATGCGGATGACCTGGGCGGGCTCCGAATACCGCATGAACCGCAGGAGCCATGGCAGGACGACAGGCGCGTAGCGCCAGCGAACTGAAAGAGGTCCGAGAGGATCCAGCAGCCATCTTGGAGCCTTCTTCCACATGCCCGGCATGGCAACCGGCAGACATGCGGACGGCGAGAGCGAACCGGCATTGCCGAACGACGTCGCCTCGCCCGGTTCGATCGGATCGATGAACGTAATCGAATGGCTATCCCGTTGCAGCCACGCGGCGCAACAACTGCCAACGATTCCGTTTCCAACAACTGCTACATGCATTCTGTGTCTCGATCCCCTGACGATTTTCGACCCGGGCCTAGCGTTTGCGCAACAGCAGCGGCAACAGCAGCATCATTCCCGCCAGCGAGCCAAGCACCAGCAAGGTGGAGATCGCGGCGACGCTCGGATCGGCGTAGGCGAGCAATTGTTGCATCAACCGTAGCGGCAGCGTATCGCCCCGCGTGATGAACAGCGACAGCGAGATATTGTCAAACGAGATCAGGAACGCGGAGACGGCGCCGGCGATCACGCCGCCGCGGATCAGCGGCAGCGTGATCCTGAAGAATGTCCTGGCGGGACCGACGCCGAGATTGAGCGACGCCCGCTCAACGGAGCGATCGTAATTCGATAGCGCCGCGGTGACCATGGCGACGACATAGGGCACGCCGAGCACGGCATGGCCCAGCACGCCGGCGAGCAGACCGGGCTGCATGTCATAGACCGCCAGCGTGAACAGGAGACCCAGCCCCAGCACGATCGCCGGCATCGCGATCGGCAGCATCACCAAGGCCCGAACCACCGATTGGCCGCGGAAACGATAATGATTGAGCGCCAGCGCCGCGCCGGTCCCGGCGACGGTCGCAAGGATGGCATCGCCGACACCGATCATCACCGACGCCGTCAACCCCTCGATATATTGCGGCTTCGACAGCGCGATCGCGAACCAGCGGAGGCTGAAGCCGGGAATCGGAAATTCCATCCGGTCGCCGCTGGAAAAGGCGACGATGCCGGCGATGGCGATCGGGCCAAGCAGGAACAGCACCACCAGCGCCGCAAAAAAGCGGCTCGGCAGCCCAGGCGACAAATGCGACGCAGCGGGCGCCATCAGATACTGGCCCATGGTGCGACGCGCTTCAGGATCAGGTTGGCCGTGATCAGAAACGCCGCCACGGCGACGATCACGATCGTCGCCATCGCTCCGGACAAGGCCCAGGCGGCGTTGGTCGTCGCCTCATAATAGATCGCCGGCGCCAGCAACTGGAACTTGGTGGTTCCCAGCAGGGTTGGGATCACGTAGTCCGACAGAACGCCGGCAAACACCAGCTGGGTGCCGGCAACGGCGCCGGGCAGCGAAATCGGCATCACCACCCGCCACCAGGTAAACCATTGCCCGCCGCCGAGATTGGACGATGCGCGCATGATGGAATCATCCACCTTCTGCAGCGACGTCATCAGCGGCAGGATCATCAGCGGCAGGTAACGATGAATCATACCGATGATCATGCCGGAGATCTCGTTGATCATGCGCACCGGATGATGGATCAGACCCAGTTTCAGCAAGGCCTGATTCACCATGCCGCTGTCGGCGATCAGCACCATCCAGCCGAACACACGCATGATGACGCTGACATAGATCGGCAGGTAGACCACCCAGAGCAGGAAGCCGCGCGACGATCCGCTGGAACGCGCGAGCAGCCACGCAAACGGATAGGCCACCAGCAGCGTAACCAACGACACGATCGCCGCGGCCACCAGCGTATTGCCGAAGACGCCGAGATAATACGAGTCGGACAGCACCCTCGCATAGCCAGCGAACGTGAAGGCTGGAACCAGAAAGCCCATCGGATCGTCGCGATAGACACTGTTGCGGGCGGTGATCAGAACCGGGATCACGAAAAACGGGATCAGAAGCGCGCCGGCCGGTGTCAGCCAGAACCAGGGGGCCATGCGGGTGCGCCATTGCATATGCTATTCCGCCGCGGAAAGACGGCAGCTTGCCGGGTCGAATTCGAGGTAAACCGGCTGTCCGATGACCAGCTTCTCCTGATGCAGCGCGACCTGCGCCGGACGATCGATCACCACCTGATAGGTATCGAGCTTGAGCACGAGACGCTCCTGCGAACCGAGAAACGTCCGCAACACGAGCTGTGCCGGCGCCGTTCGATGCAGCGCGGTGGGTTCACGGGAGACGGCGATGTCTTCGGCCCGGATATCGACCAGCACGGCGCCCGTTCGGATCCTCGCCGGCGCCGCGAACGCGAGGCCCGGCGCGATTGAAACCTCATTGCTGTCCGACAAATTGCCCGTGAACCTGTTGGTGGTGCCGAGAAAACGCAGCACTGAACTGCTGCCGGGCTTGCGGTAGACGTCTTCCGGCGTGCCGATCTGCGCAATCCGGCCGAGCTCCATGATCGCGATGCGATCCGCCAGCGCAAAAGCCTCGCGCTGGTCGTGGGTCACCAGCACGGTGGTCACTTTCAGCCGGCGCAGCAGCAGCGACAGTTCGAGTTGCATATCTTCGCGGAGATTGCGATCGAGGGCGCTGAACGCCTCGTCGAGCAGCAGCATGTCCGGCCGCACCGCGAGCGCGCGCGCGACCGCAACCCGTTGACGCTGGCCGCCGGAGAGCTGCGCCGGATAGCGTTTTCCGAGCCCTTCGAGTTGTAAAAGCGCGATCATCTCGTCGACACGCGCGGCAATTTCGGCCCTGCTCAGGCGTCGCGCCGTCAAGCCATAGCCGATATTGTCCGCCACCGTCAGATGCGGAAACATCGCGTAATGCTGGAAAACCATCGCGACGTTGCGCCGGTAGGGCGGGATCGCGTTGATGACGCGGCCGTGCAGCGAGATGGTGCCGTAATCCGGATCCTCAAATCCCGCAATCATGTTCAACAAGGTCGACTTGCCGCAGCCGCTTGCTCCGAGCAAGGCGACGATCTCGCCGCGTTTCAGCACAAGGTCACAGCGATCGACCGCGACATGGCCGTCGAACGACTTGCAGATATTGTCGAGGACCAGTTCCGGCGGCGCTTCGTCGACGCCCGATCCGGAGCGGTCGAAGACCGCCATATTCAACTCTGGACCTCGCGGGTGTAGCGATCGAGCCATTCGCGCTGTTTGATCGCCGCGTATTCCTCATCCTCAAAGAAAACGAGCTTCGGATCGATGCTGACCATTGGTGCAACATTGGCAGGAATGGTGACATCAGAACGGACCGGCGTTACCAGGAGGCTGCTGACCATCGCTTCCTGGATCGCCTTGGTCAGCGTGAAGTTGATATAAGCCTTCGATGCCGCCATGTTCCTGGCATTGACGGGAATGCAGAGGTCGTAGGGAACAGCGAGAACGCCTTCCCTCGGCGAAGCCTTCCTGATTTGCGGCACGACGCGTGTACTGTTGTGAATGCGGATGGCGAATTGCGGCGCCACGGCGATGTCGCCACGCTCGATCAGCATGTTGGGCTGCGCGCCGTCGGCATAGAAGGCGCGCACATCGGGTTTCAGCGCCTTGAGCCGGGCAAAGGCTTCATCGACCGCCGCTTGAGATTTCAGGTCGCCGCCGATGGCATGCACCAGACAGGCGAGGAAGCCGAAGGCGGTCGCGCCATTGACGGCGCTCGGCAGCATGATCTTGCCCTTCATGTCGTCGCGCCACAAATCCATCCACGACGTGACCGGTGTGGTGATCTGCTTGGTATCGACCATCAGATCGATGGTATCCAGGATGGTGCCGACGCCCCATCCCTCGGCGGGAAAGATATCGGGTGACAGATGCGAGGCCTCGGGAAAGTCGGACGGGCTGACCTTCGCCAGCAAGCCACCCTTCAGCCCGCGCAGGCCCCACGCCCGCGACACCATCACCACATCGAACGGCGGATCGCTCTTCTGGGTCTGTATCTTGGCCATGGCGCCCGGCGAAATTTCGACATCGTAGATCACCTTGGTCTGGCTGGCGGCCTCGTAGGGCTTGGCGATGATGTCGGTCAGGGCCTGATAGGGACCGCCGAAATGGGTCACCCGCAGCGTCGTTTCCTGCGCCATTGCCGGAGTGCCGGCGTCGGCCAACCCTAGCACCGCCGCGCCCAAAGCGAGCTTGCTGCCGCCGACAAGAACATCTCTGCGCCGCATCTCGAAGCTCATCGTGCTCTCCATCATCGGGAATATTTGATTGGAAGATTATCGGTGAATTGCCAGCCGCGCGAACGTCTCGCGATTGACATCGATGCCAAGACCTGGGCCTTGCGGCACCGGTAGACAGCCATCGCTGTCGAGCAAGGACGGGTGCGCCGTCGGCGCGCGCGTGAGATCATCATGCAGGGCAGTGCGCAACAGACTGCACTCCATCACGCGAAAACCGGGAAGCGCCGCCGCCAGATGCAGGGCCGCGGTCGCCTTGATGGCGCCGCCGGCATGATGGGGCGCGAACGTGACGCCAAGCGTCGCCGCCGCCGTCACGGCGCGCGAAAATCCGGTGATTCCGCCGATACGGCCACAGTCCGGCTGCAGCACGCCGATCGCGCCGGTGGCCGCGAGCGCCAGGGCACCGCGCGGCCCGAATTCATTTTCACCGGCCGCCAGCGGCAGGAAACCATGCCGGTTGAGCTCGACCAGACCGGGCAGATCGGACGGATCGATCGGCTCTTCGAGCCAGAGATAACCAAGTTCGGCGAGCCGGCGCGCCAGTTGCACCGCTTCGACATAGTCAAAGCTCCCGTTGGGATCGGCGACCAGACCGAAGCCTTCGCCAACGGTCTGCCGCATCAGGGTCACGCGCGCGATCGCCGCATCGAGCGGCGGCGACAGCTTGACCTTCAATTGCCTGAAACCGAGCCGCATCGCGCGCTCAGCCTCGGCCACGGCCCGTCGGTCGTCAATCCACCCGATAAAGGACGCATAGGCCGGAAGGCGGTCACGGCCATGCCCGGCGAGCAGGGCATGGATGGGCGCGCTCAGTTTCTGGCCGAGAAGATCCCATAGCGCGATATCGACCGCGGAAACCGCCTCGGCGCCGGCGCCGGCCACCGGCGCGACCAGCGCCTGGCGCATCCTCTGCCAGAGCGCGCCGATATCGCTCTCGTCGGCGCCGAGCAGGACGGGCGCCAGCGCATCCTCAACGATGCGGGCCGTCGCGCGCGGCGATACCGGCGAACAGGTTTCTCCAAACCCGGAACGGCCATCGGCGGTCACGATCTCGACGACAAGGCCGTTGACGAAGCCGGTTCGGCCCGATGCCGCCGGTTGCGGCACCGACAGCGGGTAGGTGATGACCGAACGAATAGACAACACGCCCTCCGCGAGCACCGAGGCGGCTTCCAGACGACATTCATTCTGTATCGAATTATTCTTGACCGAACCAAATCAAGCTATTGCGGCGCAAAATGGCTGTCAATTCGATGGCCATCTTAAATTTTGAGCGTTTGCGGCTGACATCGCGCCATTTTTAGGCACGACGCGGCAGGCGCCACGCCAAGGAGGGGAATTTTTCGCCGCGCGGGTTGCGAGGCATTGCTAGTGCATCAGTCAAAAGATATTCGGTTACGTCATCGTGATGCGGCGGCGCTTCGGGCGTGCGCGGATCGTTCGATCGATGTCGTTCACCGGGACAATCGCCGCCATGGCCAAGATCGTGACGCGCAAGACTGTGACGCGCAAGAATATTACGAGCAAGACTTTTACAAACAAGACAAAGGCTGGCCGTCGTGACGCAAAGTCCGCCTCCAGCTCTTCGAACCCGGCGGCGCACGGGACAAGCCCGTCGACACGGGTCAACAAGCGCCGGACCCTTGGCGTGATTGCCGCGCCAGCCGGCACATCCGGCGTCAAGCCCGCGGCGAAGATGCCGAAGGCCCGTCGCACCCGCAACACCTCAGGCGATAGCGGCGCGCGCGTGCCCGTCAACGAAATTATCGAGCAATGGCAGCGGGAAAGGCCGGATCTGGATCCCGCGCCGATGCGGCTGTTCGGGACTCTGGCGCAGGCCCACATGCTGACTACGCCCTACATCAACCGGGTGATCGCCCGGCATGGCCTGGTGCGGGGCACTTTTGACGTGCTTTCGGCGTTGCGTCGCGCCGGCCTGCCGTTTTCGCTGACACCCAAGCAACTCGCGGAATCGCTGATGCTCAGCGGCGCCGGCATGACCAGCCGGCTCGATCGTCTGGAGCAATTGCATCTGGTGGCGCGGCTTCCCGAGCCGAACGATCGTCGCAGTCTGCGGATCCAGCTCACCCAGAAAGGCGTGAAACTGATCGACGAAGTGATCCCGCAGATCGTCGCCGCGCAATGGCAGTTGGTCTCGGCGCTCGGCGATCGCGATACTGCGACCCTCGTCGACCTGCTGCGTCGCCTCACCGAAACCCTGTTTGCGTCGATCGATCCCGCGGATCTCGGCTGAACTGCCGCGGCAGGTTGACAGCGCAAAGACCGCCTCATAGGCTGAATGTCATTCGCTATCGAACTATTTGCCGCCGGATCTGATGCACGGCTGGTCCGCCGACCTATACCGACCACTGAGGCTGTGAAAATCCGCCATGCTGTCCATCGTCGATATGCACGCCCATTACATGTCGCCCGCGCTGCTCGATGAGGCCGAGCGCAATGGCGCGCATTACGGCGTCCGCCTCGAGCGCAACGCCAGCGGCAATGCCCGGATCTCCTTCAACGGCGGCCCGCTGTTGCGGCCGTTCTTTCACCAGCTTTGCGATCTCGCGCACCGGCTTGCCGGCATGGACGCCAGCGGGATCGGCCTGCAGATTGTCTCGACTTGGACCGACATGGCCGGCGACGATCTGCCGCCGCTGCAGGGCGCGCGCTGGGCCCGCCTGCAGAACGAAACGATGGCGGCCGATATCGCGGCCCATCCCGGACGCTTCGCGGCCATGGGCACGCTGCCGATGCAGGATGCCGGCGCGGCGATCGCGGAACTCGACTTCATCGTCGATCATCTCGGCATCCGCTCGGTGGAGATCGGCACCAGCATCAATGGCCGCGACCTCGATCACCCGGACTTTCGGCCGCTGTGGAAACGGCTGCACGAACGCAACATCTTGGTTTTTCTGCATCCGCCGCTTCGTCCGGTCGGTCTCGATCGGACCGGCGACTACTTTCTCAACAATCTGATCTCCTACCCGACCGACACCACGATCGCCGCCGCGCGGCTGATATTCAGCGGCATCCTCGATGAATATCCCGGCCTGAAGATCTGCCTCGCCCACAGCGGTGGGTTCCTGCCGTTCCAGATCGGACGCTTCGATCTCGGTTATGAGAAGCATCCGGCCTGCAGCCAGGTACTCAGGCATCCCCCCTCCGACTTCCTTCCGACCTTTATCTATGACAGCCTCACCCATAACAGCAGGGCGCTTTCCTTCCTGATCGATACGGTCGGCGCAGACAGCGTGGTCTACGGCACCGATTACCCGTTTGAGATGCTGGAGGCGATGGGGCCCGCCCGAATCGAAACGCTCCCGGCCCTCTCGCCTGCGGCGCGCGACAACATTCTTGGCAACACAATGCGCACGCTGCTCAACGATACGCCCGGCGGGATGGGCGGGGAGCGGCGGGTCAGAATGGAAGCCCTGGATGCGCCGTGACCTGCGGATAGCTGTGATCGGCGCGGGTTTGGGCGGCATGACCACCGCCGGCCTGCTGCAGCGCGCCGGCTTCGGGGTCAGGGTTTACGAGCAGGCGGCGGCCTTCTCGCGGATCGGCGCCGGGATCCATCTCAGCGCCAATGTGATGATGGTGATGCGGCGATTAGGCATCCAGCAGACGCTGGTCGATGTCGGAATGACGCCGGATGCTTTTGTCAGCCGCAAATGGGATACCGGCGAGACGCTGTTCGAGCTGCCGCTGGGTCCGGAACGGGAGGCGCATTACGGCGGCCCCTACATCAACGTCCACCGCGGCGACCTGCACGCGGTTCTGGAAACTGCGCTGTCGCATGGCACGGTCGCGTTCGGACACCGGCTGACCTCCATCGAGGAGCGCGGCCCGTCGGTGCGGCTTGGCTTCGAGAACGGCGTAACGGAAGACGCCGATATCGTGATCGGCGCCGATGGGGTCAATTCCAGGCTGCGCGAATTCCTGCTCGGCGCCGACAAGCCACGCTTCAGTGGCTATGTGGCGCACCGCGCCATCTTCCCGGCCGCGCTGCTGAACGGTCTGCCGATCCGAGCCTGTACCAAATGGTGGGGACCCAGGAGCCATATCCTGGTCTACTACATGACCCAGGCGCGCGAGGAGGTCTATGTCGTCAGCAGCGTGCCAGCGCCCGGCTGGAATGTGCCGGAATCATATCTGCCGTGTGACCGCGAGTCCTTTGTCGCTGCCTTCGACGGCTTTCATCCGGAATTGCAGCAGGTCGTCGCGGCGGCGCCAAGCGTCACGCAATGGCCGATCTTCGACCGCGAGCCGGTGGATTGCTGGAGCCGGGGCGCCCTCGTGCTGCTCGGCGACGCCTGTCACCCGATGCGGCCCTATATGGCGTCTGGCGCCGCGATGGCCATCGAGGACGGCGCGATCCTGGCCCGCTGCATCGCCGAGATCGGAACCGACGATCCCACCGAGTCGTTCCGATGGTACGAGGCCAACCGGATGCCCCGCACCAACAAGGTCCAGCGAATCTCAGAAGCCAATACCTGGCTGCGTGGCCCGACCTTGACCGAATGGCTCTACGCTTACGATGCCTGCGCCATACCTCTGCTGGCCCCAGAGCAAGCGCCGCGGGAACTGGCGTAAGGAAGGCCACGATCATGGACGCATTCATCTGTATCACCTGCGGTACCCAATATGCTCCGACCGCCGCCCCGCCTGACGCTTGCCTGATCTGTGACGAGGAGCGTCAATTCGTTCCGCCGAGCGGCCAGGCCTGGACCACGCTGAAACGCCTTGAGCGCAGCCATATGCCGACATTCCGTGACGAAGCCGGACTGATCGGCATCGGCATCGCGCCGGCGTTCGGCATCAACCAGCGCGCGCTGCTGGTGCCGGGCCGCGATGGCCATGTGCTGTGGGACTGCGTCAGCCTGGTCAGCGACGTGATGGTGAATCTGATCAACGGCGTCGGCGGCCTGACAGCGATCGCAATCTCGCACCCGCATTACTACACCACCATGGTGGAGTGGAGCCAGGCTTTCGGTGGCATTCCGGTCTATCTGCACGCGGCGGACCGCGACTCGATCATGCGACCCGATCCATGCCTCGCCTTGTGGTCCGGCGAGACAAAGGAAATCGCACCGGGCATGACACTGCTTCGTACCGGCGGCCATTATGACGGTGGCACCATCCTGCACTGGGCCCAGGGATGCGAGGGCCGTGGCGCGCTGTTGTCAGGCGACCTGTTGCAGGTCGTGGCCGACCGCAAGCATCTTGGTTTCATGCGCTCCTACCCGAATTTCATTCCGCTTGGCGCCGCCGCCGTCCAGACCATCGCGGAGCGGGTCCGGCCGTTCGACTATGACGCGATCTACGGCGCGTTCTGGAACGCGGTCATTGCCAAGGATGCCAAGCGCGCGATGCAGGTGTCGGTGGCGCGGCACATCGAATGGCTCGGCCGTGACATTGCCTGACAGCCTCTTCGTGTTTTGAAACTGCATGTTCCGTTGCAGCTGCCGCAAAGCCGAATGGCGTCAGCCTGAAATATCGTCCGGCGCCGCAGCGTGAGAGAGCGTAAAGCCCGGCGAACGCAGGGAAGGTTGCTGCAGGGTCTGATGGCGCTGCGTGCACTGGGAGGTCAGGTGCAGACCGCCCTGCTGGCCGAGGCTGATCCGAAACCGAAGATCGCCGCGGCGCGGGCGCAGATCGACAGCCAGGTACTCCCCGCGCAGCTTCGACTTGCCGCGCTTGGTTTGCCGGAAGCAACTCAGATTGGGCTGGAACTCGGGGTCACCGTCGCGCAGGTCGACCAGAGTTTCGCGCTGCTCGATGCCGAGGCGGCAAAGCCGGTCTCGGCTCGGCGGCTGGAGGCCGTGGAACCCAACCTCAAGGCCAGTCACGCCGCCGGTGCCGCGTTCGAGCGTGCCTCCGGCGCGATCGGCGGCCGCTTGCGAATGGCCGGAACCGAACTTGCAGAACTGATGGAATTGCGCATCGAGGCCTGGGCGATGCGATCTGCCTATGGTCTGCAGTGCTCGCTGCTGCGTCCCTTGGTCGCTCGCGGTTCGCGGATGGATGCGAAGGCGTCCCAGGAACTGGGACGGCTGCGCGGCGCCACCGGTGCGGCGGCAGAGCGTCTCGGCACCCTGGCAGCCGATCCCGGCGCACCGCCGGACATTGCCAACCAGGCAATCGCCGCGATTGCGGCGGTGGCCGGCGCGAACCGTGGCATCGGTCAGATTGTCGAAAGGCTCGACGACGGTGGCAAGCCGGTGGAGTCGGCGGAGCAGTGGACGAAGAACTGCAACGTTCCGTTCGAGCCGTCGATCAAGGTCGTGACGATGGTGCTGGATGCGGAAGTCACTGCCGCCCTGGCCAGCCAGACTGTGTCGGTCCGAAACCTGGGTCTTGCCGGGGCGATTGTCGGCGGCGCGGTCTTGCTTGCCGCGACAACGTGGTGGCTGGTTCGCCGCCGCCTCGCCGAACCGCTGAAGCAGCTTGCCAACCAGACCGCGCGCGCCACGGCAGAGATCGCCAGGCATATTGGCGCGGTGCGGGCGGCGACCGATGCATCCGTCGCGGCGGTCACGAGGATCGACCGGAAGATCGGAGAAATCAGCGCGATCGCAGGATCGATCGCTGCCGCGATTGAGCAGCAGGGCACAACGACAGCCGGAATCGCCCGCAATGTCGCCGAGACCGCCGCGGCGGCCAATGAAATCAAGGATCGCACCAGCGCGGTTTCCGACGAGGCGGAACATACCGGACGACAGGCGGCCGAGGTGCTGGATAATGCCACGGCGCTACGGGTTTCGATCAGTGAGCTCAGCCAGTCGGTCATCCGGGCCGTTCGTACCGCCACGCCCGAAGTCGATTCGAGCGCCCGGACATTTCGCGCCGCAAGCTGATCCACCGTGAAATCAGAAATTTCTGGATGCCAATAGGATGCCTGGCTCCGAGAACGTCGATCACCCGGTCGCAGACATGGTCGATGCCAATGCGCTTGCGCTTGCGATCGCGACATTCCAATTTGTGGGAGGCAGCGCCCTCGAATATATACTTGGGATGTCTTATTTCGGCTTGGTCTGGCTTGCAGATGACCGCTATCTGGGGGACGCGTTGACGAGAAAGCCCGTTAAACGTCGCTCACATATCGTCCAGCCCGAGGATGCCACACTCACCGACCGAGCCTATCGCGAGCTTGAAGAGATGATCGTGACGCTTCAGTTGGCGCCGGGGACGATGTTGTCTGAGCAGGCGCTTGCGGTTCGGCTGAAGATCGGCCGCACCCCGATTCGAGAGGCCCTGCAACGGCTGGCACGGGACGGGCTCGTGGTGATCATGCCGCGACGCGGCATCATGGTCTCCGAGATCAATTTGAAACTGCACCTGCGTCTGCTGGAAGTCCGGCGCGTGCTGGAACGGCTGATGGCGAGCCTTGCGGCGGAACGGGCGTCCACGGAGGAGCGCCGCGAGTTTTTCGAGGTGGCGGAGGCCATGCTCGCGGCTGCTGCCAAGGCGGACGACATCGCTTTCATGCGGCTTGACCAGCGCTTCAACATTCTGGTCGCAACCGCGGCACGAAACGAATTCGCCCGCCGGTCGATCGGGCTCATGAATGCCCTCTCGCGCCGGTTCTGGTACCAGCACTACCAGCAGGTCGCCGATTTGCCGCGCGCCGCCAAGCTGCACGCCGCGGTCGCCGAAGCGATCGCGCAAAAGAACACCAAAGCCGCCGCGGCCGCTTCCGACCGGCTCATCGACTACATCGAGGATTTCGCGCGCAAAACGCTCGATGCCTGAGTCTGTCAGTCGAAAACAATGACACTGCGAATGGTTTCGCCGCGTTTCAGGGCGGCAAATCCGTCATTGACCTGATCGAGCGTGATACGACGGGAAATCAGCTCGTCGAGCAGCAACTCGCCGTCGAGATAAGCGCGCGCCAGCAGCGGAAAATCGCGGCGCGGACGGGCGTTGCCGTAGCTGACGCGGCGGATGCGCTTTTCCTGCATCAGCGAGCCCCAGCGGAACGCGACGTCCTGGTTGACGTCGGTCTTGCCAAGCCAGACGATCTGGCCGCCGGGCCGCACCGCTTCGGCGGTCAGCCGAAACGCCGCGGCGCTTCCGGCCGCCTCGATGACGACGTCGACGCCCCGACCGCCGGTCTGCCGCTTACCGGCGGCGACCGCGTCGTCATTCGACGCGTCCACGACCTCTGTCGCGCCCATCCTGGTCGCGAGCCCAAGCTTCGAAGGATCGATGTCAACGGCAATGATCGTGCCGCCGCCGGCGAGCCGCGCGCCCTGCACGGCGGCCAAGCCCACCGCGCCGCAACCGATCACCATCACGGTATCGCCATGCGCAATGGCGCCGAGATTGAGCGCAGCGCCAACGCCGGTCATGACACCGCAGCCGATCAGGCAGGCCCGGTCGAACGGGATTTGCTTCGGAACCGGGATCGCCTGCTGATCGGGCACGATGCAATACTCGCCGAACGCCCCCAGAAACATCAGTTGCTGCAAGGGCTGGCCGTCGGCCAGCCGGAGGCGATTTTCGCCGTCAAATGACCTGCCTTTCGGCCCTTGGCCGAGATAGTCCTCGCACAGGATCGGCGCATCACGGTCGCAATAGAAGCAATGCCCGCAATGCGGGTTCCAGGACAGCACCACGTGATCGCCCGGCTTGACACCGCGTGTCGCCGGCCCGACCTGCTCGACGATCCCAGCGGCTTCGTGCCCGAGGACCATCGGCAGGGGATAGCGCAGCGATCCCTCGATCACTTCGAGATCGGTGTGGCACAATCCGGCGGCGCGGATCCGGACCAGCACATCGTCAGGCTTCAGCGCCGCCGCCGTTACCGTTTCGACGGACATCGGCGTCTGCGCCGCGTGCAGCACCGCGGCGCGATAGTGCAGAGCCATCAGGCGACCGCCTTGCCGGAAAGCGCCGCAAGGGAATAGTCGATATCGGCCGAACTCAGCTCCCATTCGTTGCCGAAATTCGCAACCACGGCGGACATGAACGGCTCGACCATCGACTTGGCCTCGCTCTTGTCGCCGAGATGATCGACCAGCAACGCCAGCGCCAGCTGGCGCGGCTCCGCCCCCTCATAGCTCCATTCGAAGCCGTTCTTGCTGAACGACATGACGCCTGTGCAGGGATCGAGCGGCGCCCCGTCGACGGTGACCTTGACGCCATCGATGGTGCGGTCTCCCACATAGTGTTTCATGTCAGCCTCCCGCTTGAATCTGAATAGCGGCTCCGTCACGGCGCAACTTCGATCTGGCCTGCGATCACGCGCGTCACGACCTGTCGCCTTCAAGGGCGCCTGCCGTTGCGCATCTCTGCCAGCGTTGTTGGCATACCGTAAATATATCATCGACATTCCATCAAGCGAATTTTTGCCTGGCTTGAGGCATAAAAGGCCTTTCCCGAGCTGATAGATTAGTGATATATCATAGGCTTAATGGCTTGTGCGATGGAGACGGTGCGATGGAACTCTCCTCAAGTGCGATGACCGAGCGGCAGCTCCATTACCGGGCGACCTACCGCCACCGCATCGCCGGATGGTACAATGGCTGGCTGCATGCCCTGGTGATCTACGTGATCGGGTTCACGGCGCTGTCGGTTTATCTCGCCAACATCAGGGATCTGCGCTGGTGGGAAATGGGCATTGTACCGGCCACCTTCCTGTGCGCAAATTTCTTCGAGTGGTGGATCCACCGCTTCGTCATGCACCGCCCGTCCCACATCAAAGCGTTTCGCGCGATCTACAACCGGCACACGCTGATGCATCACCAGTTCTTCACCGAAAGGGAGATGCGGTTTGCCGATCACCACGACTGGCGCGTGACCTTCTTCCCGCCCTACGCCCTGGTCACGTTCACCATGATGTCGATTCCGCCGGCGCTGGTGTTCGGCTGGCTGATTTCGCCGAATGTCGGATGGCTGCTGATCTCGACCACGACGTCAATGTATTTGATCTACGAATTCATGCACTTTTGCTGCCACGTCGACGACAACTGGTTCGTTCGCAACATGCCCTTCGTCAACACGATCCGGCGCCATCACGCCGCCCATCACGATCAGTCGATCATGATGGAGCGCAACATGAATCTGACCTTTCCCGTGATGGACTGGCTGTTCGGCACCTCGGACCTCAATCGCGGGCTGATCGGTCATCTCCTGAACGGGTACGATACACGCTTCGTCAGGACCGATATGCGCAAGACCTCGCGCACACCGAAACCCATGATGACGAAAAAACCGACCGGCTTCGCGACGCCGGCCGAGTAGCTTTCGGATATCTCCCGGGTCAGGACAGCAGCGCCATGGACGCTATCGAGCCACACTGGATTTCGCTGCTCTGGTTTTCCATCTTCGCGACCGTCGGCACGGTGGCCTTCCTGATCGTGGCCGGCCTGTTTCCGCTGAGTTCGCGCCCGGTTTCAGCAAGATCGAACGCGGCGACGTTGCTGGTGGCCGGCAACGGCCTGTTGCTGTCAGCGCTGCTGGCGGGCACGGCGCTTTACGGCTACGCCGAACTGCGATGGAGCTCACTGATTGTCGTCAGCGGCCTCGTCGCGCTGTTTGCGCCCGGAGTGTTCGAAATCTGGCCGTCCTCGTTGCGCGACGGGTGGCGGGGACTTTTCCTGCTGGTTGGCGCCCAGCTGCTCGCGCTCGCGGCCCTGGCAAAAGTCGCTGGGCCGTCCTGAGCCAACATGTCGTAACGATCGGGAGATACCGGCGATGCCTGCAAAAATCAAACTCAGCCTGTCGCTGGCCGTCGTGCTGGTGGCCGCCATCGCGGCCTATTACCAGCATGCGCTCGGACACCAGCGTATCCAGTATGTCGTAGGCTTTCTCGGATTCTTCATGATCTTCGCGATGTGGCTGTTTCCCGAGGTCAAGCGCGAGGAACCCGCTGGCGGCGTGCGCCGCGACAGCACCGCGCCATAGAACTGGACCGCGATTGAAGCGGAAGTGGTCTGGCCCCGATTCTTTCCACGCCATATTTCGCTCCGGCCGGACAAGGCGAAGCGTGCAACATTTGCGCACGGGAACCGCCGAAAGCTTCCCGGGACTATGGTTTGCCGCCTGCACGACCCACCCCACTGCGGGTGTCGCCCGTCAGGTGTGGCTCGGCGCTGCGCAAATCACGCTCCCAACCGAACACCGAACGTCCGTCGAGTTCGGGCGATGCGGCCGTTTCGTCGGCGATGAAGGTGGCGACCGAAGGTCCGATGGCTGCGTGCTCCAGGCGGCGCGCCTGATCGTCCAGACGCTTGAGGGCTCCGAGTTCTTCGTCGCGACCGAGCTTCGCCCTCTGCACCGCGCTCTTCATCACGCGGATGGTCTCGTCGTAGATCTTGAGCGGTACGGGATACGGATGCCGGTCCTTGCCTCCATGTGCGAGCGAAAACCGGGCCGGGTCGGTGAAACGATACGGCGTGCCGTGCACGACCTCCGCCACCATCGCCAGGGAACGCACCGTTCGGGCGCCTATTCCTGGCGTCAGAAGCAGATCCGGAAAGTCGACCGGTCCCCGTTCGGACGCCGCCGCCAGCGTGCCGTGCAGCCGCCGCGCGAAGACGTCCTTGGGCCGCACATCGTGGTGGGCCGGCATCACCAGATGCGGCAACATGCCTTGGCGTGAGGGCGATTCGGTCAACTCGACGAAATGCTCGAGGATCCGGTCCGGCCCCAAATCGGTCAGCAGGTTGATCTGCGCGTCACGCGCCTTCGCGGCGCGACGATCGGTCAAGTTGATGATTTCACCTTGCTCGGGACCATCTATCGCGCTGTGCGGTTGATCGACAAAATCGGTAACGGCCGCCGAGTGCCAGTGATAACGACGCGCCTGACGCAGGTCACCGTTCATGCCCTGCTGCACGACGGTCCATTTGCCGTCAGCCGACACGAAGAAGCCGTGCAGATAGAGGTCGAATCCATCTTGCACCGCGGCGCTGTCGACCTTGGCGACGAGGCGGCTCGCCCGTGTCAGGTTTTCGCCGTCGATTCCGATGCGCTCGCCGAGAGCCTGTAGCTCAGCGGGCGTTTTGCGCGAATGCTTGCCGCGCCCTCCGCAAACATAGATTCCGAGTTCGTCCTGGCGGGACGCGAGACCGCGCTTCAAGGCGCCGATCACGCTGGTGGTGATACCGGACGAATGCCAATCCATGCCCATCACCGCGCCGAACGATTGAAACCAGAAAGGATGGGCGAGCCTTTCGAGAAACGCATCGCGGCCATAATGATGCACGATGGCTTCGGTGATGACGCCGCCAAGCACCGACATGCGTTGGCCAAGCCAGGCCGGAACCCGGCCACCATGGAGCGGAAGATCAGCTCTGCCTGTGCGGTTTGCCATCGCAACCTCTGTGATCTCGCTTCGTGTACAACAAGACGGGCTAGCCAGCCGGCAATTCTGATAGGATTTCCGATGAGTCTACACGATAGTCAGATGCAATCGCCATCCTTTCCATAATTTCTATCCGGCGAGCACCGTTTGAAAAACTGTTTAATGCGGCCTGCATCCACGGTACGGGGTGCCCGCAAGGCGCGGGCGCTACGCGGCGGGGTGAGGCAAGAGCGGCGGAGTGCGGATCATCAACTTCGTCATGAGCCGCCGTGGTGCTATGAGGCGGCGGTCTGCTGCGCGACCCAACCAGCAAGCCTGCGATGGGTTGCGATCTTGCGCCATATCGGATACGTGCCAGCGTTCCATCATACCGGACCTATGCCCTTGTTCCCGTTTTGGGAACATGCTAGGCTGAGGCATGCGGGTTATCGCTCGAAACGTGCTTGTCAACTTCTGGGGCAAGCATCCGGAAGCAAAGGTCTCGCTTGAACGCTGGCACACGATCGTGAGAGCCGCGCAATGGACATCAACCGACGAGGTCCAGAAAGCGGCTCCGAAGGCCAAGGTGCTGAACCGCGAGCGTGTGAGGTTTGAGGTCGCGGGAGGAAATTATCGCTTGGTGGCCGCCTTCGATTTCCGACGGCAGATCGCTTTCGTGAAGTTCATCGGCAGCCACGCGGAATATGATCACATCGACGCATTGAAAGTGTCGCAGTTCTAAGGAGACGACATGGACATCCGGCCCATTCGTACAGACCAGGATCACCGCGCAGCTCTCGCAGCCATCGAGGCCTGTTGGGGCGCTCCGGAGGGCACCGAGGAGGGAGACAGGCTTGATGTGCTCCTCGCGCTCGTCGAGATCTACGAGGCAAGGCGATGGCCGCTCGAGATCGACGGGAACTTCGATCCTATCGACGTACTCCGGTATGCCATCGACGAACTCGGCCATACCCAGGCCGAGCTGGCAGAACTTCTGGGCTCGCGGTCGCGTGCGTCGGAGGTTCTTTCGCGTCGGCGAGCGCTTACGGTCGAGATGATTCACAAGGTCGGCGAGGCGTGGAAGATCCCGGCTGATCTTCTGGTTCGTCCCTACAAGACTGGGCGAGCCGCCTGACCCGTGCCTCCGGCAATCATCGTGGAAAGGCTTCGCGCAGCCCGATACCGGGGGTCTAAACGGGGACAGACCACTGGTCTGTCCCCGATTCATCCCCCCGGAGAACAGGCCCCAATTAAGAGGGCAAGATAAAAGCCGGCAATGTGCGGCTCGGTCGGGTACCTGAGTTTCTGGCTACGACGCAGCGGATCATGGACGAGGAGGAGCGCGGCGCCTTGGTCGATTATCTCGCGCGCAACCCCTTGGCCGGCGATCTGATCCCCGCCTGTTCCTGTTCCTTGAGGGGAGCGGTACGGCCGGCCCGATGGGCGTAAAGGCCATCACCTGCTACCTCAACGAACGGCGCATCTTCACCCGCGATGGCGGGCGCTGGGGCCTGGCGCAAATCCACACCATCCTCACCCGCACGACCTACATCGGCCAGCACAGGTTCAACACCCGCTCGCACAAGGACAAGGTGAGGAAGCCCGAGGGCGAGGTCGTGACCATGGCCGTTCCGCCCAGCGTCCTCGACCGCCGCCAGGAACGCACCGAGCGCCGCCGCGAGCACCTGTCCGAACTCAACAGGCGCGCCACCGAGACCGACCAGCGGCTCAATCGCCTATACGACGCCATTGAATCCGGCGTGGCCGATCTGAACGACAATGCCTTGAAAGAGCGTATCGCGGCTCTCAAAGCGATCCGCGACCAGGCGAAGACCGACGCCGAACGTGCCCAGACTGCCCTCGACAACGCCGGCACGCAGTCTGTCACCCACGATATGGTCCAAACCTTCGCCCACACGGCCCGCCAGCGCCTACGCTGTGAAAACGGAGGCTACCGCCGCGACCACCTGCGCGCCCTGGCCCAGCGCGTCGAGGTCGCCGACAAGGAGGTCCGGATCATGGGGTCGAAATCGGAACTGCTACGAACCCTGGTCGCCGCCTCAAGCGCGAAACCAGGGGCATTTGAAGTTCGCAGTTCTGTACTGAAATGGCGCGCCCGAAGAGATTCGAACTCCTGACCCCCAGATTCGTAGTCTGGTGCTCTATCCAGCTGAGCTACGGGCGCGTGTTTCGCTTGGCATGGCGGGGCTTGAGGGCCCGATCAACCGCCGACAGTCGGAAACCATCTCCCTGCCCGTCGCGAAAGCGCGCCATAGCTACCGGCTCCGGCCCGGCTTGGCAAGCTCCGACACGGACGGCCGGTGGTGGCCGGAAATCCACCCGATAACGGTCCAATCCGAGCCAAGACAGGGGATCACGCCCGTGCCCGCTCGTTGCGGATGGTCAATAGCTGCACCGGCCGGTCCGGGATGGCGATCCGGAAGGTGGCGCCGATGGTGCCTTCGACCAGGTGGATGTCGCCGTCATGGGCCCGCACCAGTTCGGCGGCAATCGTCAGCCCGAGCCCGCTGCCGCCGGGGCGCCCCGAGGTCTGAAAGGCCTCGAACAGGTGCGCCCGCGCCTTGGGCGGCACGCCGGGGCCAGTATCCGATACCTCGATGATCGCGACCGAGCCCTCGCGGCGCCCGGTGATTCGGATCTGCTGGGTCGCAGCGTCGCCGCGCGGGCGGTTTTCCAGCGCCTGGGCGGCGTTGCGCACCAGGTTGAGGAGCACCCGGAACAGCTGGTCCGGATCGGCGTCTACCGTCAGCCCGCGCTCGATGGCGCTGATCCAGCTGATCGACGCATCCGCTCCAAGGCCGACCGATTCGCGGACCTCGGCGACGACAGGCTCGACCAGGATCATGCGGCGGTCGGGCGCGGCCTCCTGGGCGCGGCCATAGGACAGCGTCGACTGGCAGAAGGCGATGGCGCGCTCCAGCGAGCGCATCAGCTTGGGCGCGAAACGCTGCACCCGCGGGTCGGGTACGCTGGCGAGCTGATCGGACAACAGCTGCGAGGACGCCAGCAGGTTGCGCAGATCGTGGTTGATTTTCGACACCGCCAGGCCGAGCGCGGCCAACCGGCTCTTCTGATGCAGCATCGACACCAGGTCACGCTGCATGTCGGACAATTCGCGTTCCGCGACCCCGATCTCGTCGCCCCGCTGGCTCGGAACGATGATTCGCGCCGAGCTTTCGGGATTTTCGTGGAAATGAACCAGGTTCGCGGTCAGCCGCCGCATCGGCCGCACGAACAGGACATTCAGCGCGAGGTAGACCAGGGCCGCGGTCAGTACCGCGATCACCAGCGAGATCAGCAGGAGATTGCTGGAAAACCGGTACATCGCCTGGCGCAGCGGCAATTCGTCGATCACGACCTCGATGAACTGCGCGCCGCCGGGCGCCGCGCCGATCACCCGGATCGCCTGATTGCCGTTTTCGAGCATGACCTCGAAGGAATCGACGATCGCCGACCATACCGTCATCTCGCGCATGTCGACATCATGGTCGATCGCCGGCGGCAGCTCGGCGCTGGCCAGAAGCCTTCGCTGCTGGCCCATTTTGATGGCGACCGCCCGTGCCCCGATGCTGCGGAGGATCTGCCGCGCCAGCGAGTCCGGCACCGTGCCGGACGGGGCGGCATCCAGCACCAGCGCCGCGGTATTGGCCGCCGCCAGCCGGTCGTTCAGCCGGTTGATACGAAAATTGGCGATCGCGGGCACATAGATCAGGATTTCCGCGATCATCACCAGCGGAATGGTCAGCAGCAGCAGCTTGCCGGACAATCCGAGCCGGCGCATCGGCGGCCGCGGCGGTCGCGATGGCGTCGTCGGCTGTTCGTCGGTCGCTGCCACTATGCTGCTTTCGGTCCTCGCCTTCTGAGGATGCGTTTTACACCCCGAACGGTCAAATTAAGGATCGCTAATGTCGCCCGGTCCGGTGTCCGCCGCTGACCCCACCCGGTCACCAGGGGTGACCCACGCTCGCCCTTCATAATATCTCCAGTATTTTCGGCAAATCAATCGCCGCCGTCGACAAATTAGGCCGTTTTCGAGCCTTCCAGGCAAGGCCTCCCGCGACATTGACGAAAACCGGTCGCTCCCGTATAAGCCGCGCCAATTGTCGGCGATGGCCCGGTCCGACCGGGGCGGCTCGATATGGCCGGAAACGGCTCTCTGGGGCCCGTCAGCATCAGCGGACTAATCTCATTTATCCGGCAAACTTGCATCAGGCAAAAATGCCCGGTCAGCGGAGAACGACCCGTGAAGCGCACTTATCAACCCAGCAAACTGGTGCGCAAGCGCCGCCACGGATTTCGCGCCCGCCTGGCGACCACCGGCGGCCGCAAGGTCCTCGCCGCGCGCCGGGCCCGCGGCCGCAAGCGCCTGAGCGCCTGAGCCCGGCTTCCCGGGGATGCATCATGGATCGGTTGAGGCAGCGGGCGGATTTCGTCGCCGTTGCCAATGGCGCGCGAACCAACACCCCGGCTTTTGTATTGCAATACCGTTACCGTGGCGACGACGGACCGGTCCGGATCGGGTTTACCGTCACCAAAAAACACGGCACGGCGACCGAGCGCAACCGCATCCGGCGCAGGCTTCGCGAATTGGTGAAGCGGCTCGACGTCATATCCATGCGACCTCACAGTGATTATGTGCTAGTCGCGCGTCGGAACGCACTCAGCTGCGACTTTACGGCCATGCTTGACGATCTTCGCTCGGCGCTGCGCCGCCTCGACCGGCAGCCCGCGCAGCCGCGCGATGGCCGCCCGCTTATCGATTTGCGTCAACCGCATTGAATGACGAGACCTTGAAACGATGACCGATAATCGCAACACCATCCTCGCCGTCATTCTGTCCGGCCTCGTGCTGATCGGCTGGCAATATTTCTTCAATATTCCGCAGATGGAAAAGCAGCGCGCCGCGCAGCAGGCGCAAAGCGAGCTGGCAAAGTCTGCGCCGCAGGACAGCGCTGCGACGCCACAGGCCGGCACCGCGCCCTCGCCATCCTCGATGGCCCCCGGCGCCAATCCGCAAGTTGGCACCGTGATCGACCGCGATGCCGCCCTGGCAGCGACGCCGCGGGTCAAGATCGAAGCGCCGCGCCTGACCGGCAGCATCGCGTTGAAGGGGGCACGGCTCGACGACCTGTCGCTGGTCAAGTTCCGCGAGACCGTCGATCCGGCGTCGCCGGCCATTGTGCTGTTTTCGCCATCGGACACCGCCAATCCATACTACGCGGAATTCGGCTGGGTTCCGGCGACCGGTTCGAGCGTCCGGCTTCCCGACAAGGACACGCTTTGGCAACAGGAAGGATCGAACAGCCTGACGCCAACGACACCGGTGACGCTGAAATATGACAATGGCGGCGGGCTGACCTTCCGGCGCACGATCGCGATGGACGACCACTATCTTTTTACCGTGAGGGATGAGGTCACCAATGTCGGCGACGCGCCGGTGACGCTTTATCCCTTTGCGCTGATCTCGCGACACGGCACCCCCAAGGTCGCAGGCTATTACATCCTGCACGAAGGCCTGATCGGCTATCTCGGCGACCAGGGCCTGCAGGAATACACCTACAAGAAGATCGACGACGCCAAGACGGTCAGCTTCAAGGTCACCGACGGCTGGCTCGGCATCACCGACAAATATTGGGCCGCCGCGCTGTTGCCCAACACCGACGCCCAGCTGCAGGCGCGGTTTTCATCGAACCTGGTCGGCACCAAGCGAACCTATCAGACCGATTACCTGGAGGATGGCCAAACCATCGCGATCGGCGGCACCGGCAGCGCCAATGCAAGGCTGTTCGCCGGCGCCAAGGAAGCCAGCGTCGTCGGCATCAATTTTCCGATCGGCGGTTTCGGCGGCTACACCAAACAGCTCGGCCTGAACCATTTCGATCTGCTGATCGACTGGGGCTGGTTCTACTTCATCACCAAGCCGATGTTCCTGGCGCTCGATTTCTTCGACCATTTGTTCAAGAATTTCGGCATCGCGATCCTTTTGGTGACGGTGCTGGTGAAGCTGTTGTTCTTCCCGCTCGCCAACAAATCCTATGCCTCGATGGCCAAGATGAAATCGGTGCAGCCGCAGCTCGCCGCGCTGAAGGAGCGCTATCCCGACGACAAGGTGAAGCAGCAGCAGGAG
>Ga0302319_10001939_pt1 | contig 45660 bp, 41 predicted proteins | sample Bog_T0_2_FD_203319 | JGI IMG/M metagenome (GOLD analysis project Ga0302319, IMG submission 203319) | Peat permafrost microbial communities from Stordalen Mire near Abisko, Sweden - Bog_T0_2 | ecosystem: Environmental > Terrestrial > Soil > Wetlands > Peat | place: Sweden: Abisko, Stordalen Mire...
CTACGAAACAAGTTCATCGTGCTGCTGGTCACGGTGATGCTGGTGTTCGGCGGTGTTTATGCGGCGCGGCACACTCCTTTGGACGCGATCCCCGACCTTTCGGACACGCAGGTCATCATCTACACACCTTGGGAGGGCCAGGCACCGAACATCGTCGAGGACCAGGTCACTTATCCCATCACGACCAAGATGCTCTCTGTGCCGAAGGCGAAAGTCGTGCGTGGCTATTCGTTTTACGGATTCTCGTTCGTCTATGTGATTTTTGAGGATGGGACCGACCCGTATTGGGCGCGGAGCCGCGTGCTGGAATATCTGAGCAGCATCGGCAGCCAGTTGCCGCGCGGCGTCACGCCGTCGCTTGGCCCGGACGCAACCGGCGTGGGTTGGGCGTTCATGTATTCACTCAACTCGACGAACCGTGACCTCGCGGAACTGCGTTCAATGCAGGACTGGTATTTGAAATACCAGCTCACCGCCGTGCCGGGCGTGTCGGAAGTCGCGTCGGTCGGCGGCTTCGTGAAGCAATATCAGGTCACGGTGGATCCGACGAAGCTGCGCGCCTACAACCTCGCGTTGAAGGACATCAGCACCGCTATCGAACGCAGCAACGGCGAGGTCGGCGGGCGTTCCCTGGAGCTGGCGGAACGAGAGTTCATTCTACGCGTCAAGGGATACGTCACGAGCCTTGATGACTTGAAAAAGATTGCCGTCGGCATTGGTGAGCGGGGCGTGCCGATTTTGCTGCGTGACGTGGCGACCGTCCAGTTCGGCCCCGACATGCGGCGCGGCATCGCCGAGGCCAATGGCGAAGGCGAAACCGTCGGCGGCATCGTCATCGTGCGCTACGGCGCGAATGCATATCAGGTGATTCAAGCCGTGAAGGCACGACTAGCGACGGCGATGAAGGCGTTGCCAGCCGACGTGAAAGTCACGGTGAACTATGACCGTTCAGAGTTGATTGACCGCGCGGTGAAAACGCTCGAGGAAAAGCTGCTCGAAGAAAGCATCGTCGTGGCGCTCGTCTGCGCGGCGTTCCTGTTGCATCTGCGGAGCGCGCTGGTCGCCATCATCATTTTACCGGTTGCGGTGCTGATCGCCTTCAGCGTCATGTTTGGGCAGGGGCTCAGTTCCAACATAATGTCGCTCGGCGGCATCGCCATCGCCATCGGCGCGATGGTGGACGCCGTCATCATCATGATCGAGAACGCGCACAAGCATCTCGAGCGCGACCAGGGCAGCAAGCCGCACTGGCAGATCATCCGCGACGCGGCGGTGGAAGTCGGCCCGACGCTTTTTTACTCGCTGCTCGTCATCACGGTTTCGTTCCTGCCGGTGTTCACGCTGCAGGAGCAGGAAGGCCGCCTGTTCAAGCCGCTGGCGTTCACCAAGACCTATTCGATGGCCGCCGCCGCGCTGCTCTCCATCACGCTCGCGCCGGTGCTGATGGGCTGGTTCATCCGCGGGAAAATACCGGCGGAGGATAAAAACCCCGTCAACCGCCTGCTCATCTGGATTTACCATCCGGTCCTGAATTTCGTCGTGAAATGGCGCTGGGCGGTGATCGTCAGCGCCGGAGTGATTGTCGTGTGGGTATTCCTGCCGTGGAACTGGATTGTGTCACACACACTGCCTGAGGGCCAGGTCCGTGATTCGGCGTTTACCGCCGGAAAACTGTTTCCATACCAGAACATCGGCTCGGAATTCATGCCGCCGCTTTACGAGGGCGATTTGCTGTACATGCCGACGACGTTTCCCGGCATCTCGCCGACAAAGGCGCGCGAGATTTTGCAGGTGACCGACCGGCTCATCAAATCATTCCCCGAGGTCGCGGAGGTTTTCGGCAAGGCCGGCCGCGCCGAGACCGCCACCGATCCCGCGCCGCTGGACATGATCGAAACCACCATCCGGCTCAAGCCAGAGACGGAATGGCCGGTTGTGGACATCAAGGACGACGACGGCAAAATCATCGCGCATCGCAAACGCACGCCGGACGAACTCACCGACGCGTTGAACAACGTCGTGCAGATTCCCGGCCTGAACAACGCGTGGACGATGCCCATCCGCACGCGGATTGACATGCTTTCCACCGGCATCAAGACGCCCGTCGGCATCAAGATCGCCGGACCGGACCTGGCCACGCTCGAACGCATCGGCACCGAGGTCGAGGCCGTCATCCGCAAGGTTCCCGGCACGACGAGCGCATTCGCCGAGCGGGTGATGGGCGGACGCTACATCGAGTTTGAAATCGATCGCGAAGCCATCGCGCGCTACGGCCTGACGGTTGGCGATGTGCAGGATGTTTTGTCCGTCGCACTGGGCGGGCAGCCTTTGACGACGACTGTGGAGGGCCTGCAACGCTACACGATTAATTTGCGGTACGACCGTGATTTCCGTTCCGATTTGCGGGCCTTGCGCGAGGACATCGTGGTGCCGACGCCGACCGGCGCGCAGATTCCGCTCGGCCAGCTGGCGACGGTGAAGGTCGTGGACGGCCCGATGGGCATCAAGAGCGAAGGTGCCGTGCCGAACGCCTGGGTTTATGTGGACATCCGCGGCGTGGACATCGGGACGTACGTGCAGATGGCCATGCGCGCCGTGAACGAGGCCGTGGCGCACGGCGATATCCAACTGCCCGGCGGCTACAATCTTTTCTGGAGCGGCCAATACGAATACATGCTGCGCGCCAAGGAACGGCTGCTGATCGTCGTCCCAGTGACACTGCTCCTGATCATGCTCATTATTTACTTGAATACAAAGTCCGCCATCAAAACGGCCATCGTGATGCTCGCCGTGCCGTTCTCGCTCGTCGGCGCATTCTGGGCGATCTACCTGTGCGGCTATAATTTGAGCGTGGCCGTGTGGGTGGGCATCATCGCGCTGGCCGGCCTCGACGCCGAGACCGGTGTCGTCATGCTGCTCTACCTGGACCTCGCGTATGCGGAATGGAAAAAGAAAGGTGCGCTCAATTCGACCGCCGACTTGCATGAAGCGATTTATCACGGCGCGGTGAAACGGGTCCGGCCGAAGGCCATGACCGCCTGCGTCATCATCGCCGGTCTCACGCCGATCTTGTGGAGCCACGGCGCGGGCGCGGACGTGATGAAACGCATCGCCACGCCGATGGTCGGCGGTGTCATCACCTCGACCATCATGGAACTGGCGGTCTATCCGGCGATTTATTTCTTATGGCGTTCGCGCGGACTGGAGCGGAAGAAGGAAGAGACAAAAGCGGTTTGACAACTGGGTGCCAGCAAAGCATGAAAAAAAGAATGCCCTTCATCCAGCTGCCTCACTCGTCGTTTCCGCCGAGCTTTTTTTCCCATTCCGCGATGCGCTTGAGCAGATCGGGCAGGCGCTGGATGGCGATAACCTGCCGCTTGAACTGACGGTCCGGCTGCGCGGGTGAGCCCAGCCAGGTCGCCTTGTCGGGAATGTCCGTCATCACGCCGGACTGCGCGCCGACGGTGACCTGATGGCCCAGCTTCAAGTGGCCGCCGATGCCGGCCTGGCCCGCCAGCACGACGTAATTGCCCAGCTTGGAACTGCCCGCGATGCCGACCTGCGCGATGACGAGGCAGTGTTCGCCGATCTCGACGTTGTGAGCAATCTGCACGAGGTTGTCGATCTTCGTGCCCTTGCCGATGACCGTCGGGCCGAGCGCCCCGCGGTCAATGGTGACGTTCGCGCCAATCTCCACATCGTCGCCGAGGATGACGTTGCCGATCTGCGGCACCTTGCGGTGGAATCCGCCGTCCAGCACATAGCCGTAGCCGTCCGAGCCGATGACCGTGCCCGCGTGGATGCGGACGCGCCGGCCGGTTTCGGTGCGCGGATAAATGGTGACGTTCGGAAACAGGTTGGTTTCGTCGCCGAGCATGGAATCATCCCCGATAAAGTTTCCCGCCTGTAAGACACAACGGGCGCCAATCTTCACGCGTTCGCCCACGGTGCAATGTGGACCGATGTGCGCGGTCGGATCCACCTGCGCACTGGCCGGGACCACGGCCGACGGATGGATGCCGCCGGGCCGCACCGGTTCGGGGAAGAACAGCGCGAGCGCCTTGGCGAAGGCGATGCGGGCGTTCGGGACGCGGATGAGAATTTTCTTCGTCGAACTGAAGCGTTTGTCCGCGATGATGGCGGTGGCGGCGCTGTCCTCGGCGCGCGCAAAAAATTCTTCGTTTTCCGCGAAGGTGAGGTCGCCGGGCTGGGCGCGGTCGGGGCTGGCGAAACTGTTCAGAACGGCGCTGCCGTCACCGACGACCTCGCCCTGAAGCTGCCTTGCGATTTCAGAGACTGTGGGCATTTGCTGCGGACACTATAAACGCCAGCAAAAGCAGTTCAACCTTTAGAAAAGAATTATTTCTGCCTCCCCGACCGGAAAAGCTGGAACAGGCCGAACAAGACCAGCGCCACGCCGGCAACGTAATAGTAGGTGGCACGGTTTATCGGTGAACCGGTGAAGATCTGTTTGACCTGCGAGTCAACCGACTGCGTGATGTCATGTCCCCACACGAACAACAGCACGCCGATGACCAGGCTGATGATACCGATTATTTTTTGCATAAAAAACAGCTCCTGCGATCAGCCGCCTTTGCGCTTGATGAAACCAATGAGCACCAGGAGCACCACGGCTCCGAGGAAGGCGGAAATCAGGCTGCCGATCACCCCGGCGGTGTAGATGCCGAGCAGGCCCAGCAGAAATCCGCCGAGCAACGCCCCGATGACGCCGACGATGAGATTGCCCAGCAACCCGAAGCCGTGACCCTTCATCACTGCGCCGGCAAGAAATCCCGCCACCAGCCCGATGAGAATAAACCAAAGTAAATTCATATTTTTTGTCGGTTTGCTGCAATTAAATCGCCCGGTCAAATCAACCAGCCGTCCCCGCCGCCGCATTCTGCCGCCAGCCGAAAAGTCGCTTGGCCTTGATGACTTCAAAAATGGCCGGCGGGATAAGCCGGCTCAAAGCCTCGTCGCCGGAATGAATTTTGGCCAGGACTTCGCCGGAATAAATCTTCAGCGCATCGGCGTTGTAATTTTTAATGTCCACGATGAATTGGTTTTCGACCAGATGCGCATAAAGGTGGCGCAGGTGCGGGGCGACTTCGAGATTTTCAACCGTGGTGAGCTTGCCGGTTTTTTTGTCGCGCGAGGGATAAACGTAAAGTTTCGCACCGTTCTTGAAAAGCTGGCCGAGCGATTCCATGAGGCCGCCGGGGAGGTCGGTGTAAAATTTTTCGTCCAGCACATCGCGCAGGCGCACAAGGCCGATGGGCAGGCCGATGGGCTTCTGCGTGTGGTGCGAGAGATAGGTGACAAGGCGGTGGTAGCGGAGAAAATTGGAGATCAACACGGGCTTGCCGAGCGCACCGAGCGTGTCCACGCGGTCGAGAAAATCGCGATGGTCAATCGCGTCGCCCACCTGCAGCTGGCGGAGGGTCATCTCGAACATCGTCACCGGCGGTTCACCCAGGAGGGCAGGTTCCTGGATGAACATTTCGTACGCGCGTTCCATCATGTCGAGCATGGGGTTGGTGAGCGGGCGAAAGCTGCCGCGTTCGAGCAGCACGGGCTTCTTGTAAAGCAATTCGCTGGGGATGACGGTTTCGCCGTCGGCGGTGAACAGGGCGGCTTCAGTGAGCCACTGTTCAACGAGTTGCAGGGCCATGAGCCGGTTGTCCACGCCGGTGAAGGCCGGGCCGGAAAATTTGATCATGTCCACCTCGGCGCGCTGGCTGGTGAGGCTGTCGAGCAGCGACCCGATCAGGCTGACCGGGTCGGTGTGCTGATAAAACGCGGCGTGGATGAGGTTGACGCCGATGATGCCGACCGCTTCCTGCTGTCGCGCCGTTTCCGCATCCAGCGTCCGCACATGGATGATGATGGTGGAAGGATCGCCATGCGGGTGGACCTGGAATTTGATGCCGAGCCAGCCGTTGCCGCCATCCTCGCCGGGTTTGGCGATCTGCCGGGTGGTGACGGTGTCGGCGAAAACAAAAAACGTGCATTTGTCGCCGCGCGTTGTCGCAAGCCGCTTGAGGAGCAGGTCAAATTCCAGGTCGAGCATCGCCTGCAGCCGCTTGCGGCTGACGTAACGGTCGGACGGGCCGTAAATCGCGTCGCTCACGGCCATGTCATAGGCGGAGATGGTCTTGGCCACGGTGCCCGACGCCTTGCCGACGTGGAAAAACCAGCGTGCAACCTCCTGCCCGGCGCCGATCTCGGCGAAGGTGCCATACTTCTTCGCATCGAGATTGATCTGCAAGGCCTTCTGGCCGGTGTTCAATTTATCCCTGTTCATTTTTGCCTCGCCCGCGTCACCATACACAAAAATCCGCCGGTGTCCAACGCTGCGTTTCGGCTTTCCGTACCGCCAGCCTGGGTTATACTGTCTTCATGTATCGAACGCAGGACCTGCACGTCAAAGAAATCATCCGGCTGTCCACGCCGCGCGAATTGAAGGCGCTAACGCCGGCGGGTGACGCCGTGAACGCCACCGTCGCACGGAGCCGCGAACGGGTCATCCGCATTTTGCGGCAGGAAGACCCGCGCCTGCTCGTCGTGATTGGACCGTGTTCCATTCACGATGAGAAAAGCGCGATCGAGTATGCGAGGAGGTTGAACGCGTTGCGGCAGGAGTTTGCCGGCCAGATGGAAATCGTCATGCGCGTCTATTTTGAAAAACCGCGCACGACCATCGGCTGGAAAGGTCTCATCAACGATCCGCACTTGGACGGTTCGCAAGACATTGAGACCGGCCTGAAGATCGCGCGAAAACTGCTGCTGGAGATCGTCGGCATGGGATTGCCGGCGGCCACGGAATTTCTTGATCCCATCGTGCCGCAATATATTGCGGACCTGATCACGTGGGCGGCCATCGGCGCGCGCACCACGGAATCACAGACACACCGCGAAATGGCCAGCGGCCTGTCCATGCCCGTCGGCCTGAAGAACAGCACCGACGGCAGCCTGCAGGTGGCGATTGACGCCATGGGTGCCACCCGCAATCCGCACAGTTTTCTGGGCATTGATCAGGATGGCATCACCAGCATCGTCCGCACTGCCGGCAATCCCCACGCACACGTCGTGCTGCGCGGCGGTCGCGCCAAGACAAATTATGACGCCGAAAGCATCCGCGCGGCGGAGGAAAAATTAATTTCTGAAAAACTCCCGCCCGTGCTGATGGTGGACTGCAGCCACGCAAACTCGGAAAAGAAATTTGCCCGGCAGGAAGACGTGTGGCGCAATGTGATTTTGCAGCGCGTTGAAGGCACGCGTTCGCTGATCGGCCTGATGGTCGAGAGCCATCTCATCGAAGGCAGCCAGCCAATTCCCCAAAAGGCCGCGAACCTGCGTTATGGAGTTTCAATTACCGACTCCTGCATCGGCTGGGAAACAACCGAGCGGATGCTGCGCTGGGCCTACGAAACGCTGACAAAGAAAACAGCTCTGGTCAAAGAGTGACAAAAGAACCGCGACTTTGACATTGCGGACCCAACACTTACGGCCACGACCAGGAGTAAGGGAAATGCAGCCGGTAAAACTGCGCCGGGTTGAAGGGGGGGAAATATGTTCCATTACCTGGATTGTTCGGATCAGTTGACCCGCCAGACCCTGAAGCAGCCACCGGAGGAGGAAGCGGTGCCGCAACCACAAAGACGGATTGTGCCACAACGGAGCTGTTGAAGTTTGTCACGAACGCCCAGTTTCCCAGCGTCAGATTCGTAACGCCCTCTACAAAACCATTCAAGCCAAGCGGCATATTCGCCAAATCCAGCCGGTTGCTCCCGTTTAGCACGGTAAGTTGGCTGATTTGCACCGGGGAGATGATCTGCTGGGCAACATCGGCGATGATTTCATGAAACTGCGCGGTCGGATCCTGGGGATCCCAAAAGACAAAATTGGTGCCGGGCCCATTTAGACTGCTCGGGTTAAGGTCCTCCAACGCATCGATGTTAAATCCGCCGTATTGGGCGTTTTTCAATCCATAGGAGGCGGGATTGGCCAACACATTGTTAAGCAGAGTGAAAAAGTCCGGGGTATGGATTGTAAGACCGGGACACATGGCTCTAGCCTGACTGATGGTATTGGAAAATCTGGCATTGTAGTCAACGCAGCCAGCGTGCAAGACACCCGTCAAATTACCGGCGTTATATGCCGGAATCTGGGAAATATCCACGGCATTCGGCAGAACCAAGGTGCGGACGCCCTTGTTATACAGGTTGAGTATGATCTGGAGGTGGTTGGCTTGCGCCTGAATGTTGGCACCGATGAATTGGTTTAATAGATAGTTTGGATCCGTGCTGGAATTGTTCAATGCAGTGGATGCAGAGTCAAATGTATCGGCATTACAGACCCAGACGATGAACAGGTCGTTCGCGACATCCGACGGAGCAATGAAATTGTTGACGTCCGTCACCAAATCAGCACTGTTATGATCCCAGTAGGAATTGTTTTTGGTGACGTCATATTTCAGCCCCTGTCGCTGCGCCAGCACTTCGACCCATACCCGACCATTGGACCAGCGCTGGCCATAGTAGTATGGTGGTCCTGAGGAAGTCGGGTCTGCTGTGGCTGAAAGGGTGTCGCCAAAGACATAGAGCGACGAAAATGCAGCCGAGGCCGACAGAGCAGTTGACACGAGCAGATAGAGTCCCAATGTGAACCGAAATAGCTTTTTCACTCTGACAGTATAGTCAACGGTAGAACAAAGTAAAGCGGGAATCATCCTTTTATTTTTCGTCGCAGAAATTCTGCGGCGCGGGGATTTTCCGTCCGCCACAACCGATTTTTACATTTTGCTTGCCTGAATTGTCATTTGGCAGAATTCCTTTGACGCGACACCATCACTTTTGGTTATAACACTGGCTGGTTTATAAAGCGTTTGCAGAACCAGGGAGAACGCGCCACAACACCATGTTTGGATGCCGCGAACCCTCTTGACAGCACCGCATTTACCCTTAACCGCACCGTCCAAACGCCGCGCGCCGCCAGGTCAATTTCTCGCACCGTGACTGGATTGCGCAACACCACACCCTCCGTCCGTGGCATCGCTACGGGAAAATTCGGCACCAAAGCGTTGCCTTGGCCACGGTGTGGCTGGGATCGGCAGGCGTGGACATGCCGGCGTTGGAAAAACAAAAATGGGTTGTCAACCAGCTTCGCTATCAGCCACACGGCGCAACGAATGCGCCATGGCTGGCTCGACGGGCCGGACCTTGTGCCTAATAGACCATCCGTCGTTACCCATTGAGCAGCATAACTACCACACCGATTCCCATTATGCTGGCAATGGATTAGCTTGCCATGACACGGCGCAGGTGAGTAACTACGGCGCAAGTTTTGTGGCTGGCGTAAATGAAACTGGTCATGTTGAATCAACGCAATTTATCAAAGCTGCTGGCGATCGTGCTTTTGGGCATATCGGCCCGGGACGCGGCGGCGAACGGCTTCGGACTGCCGGACCAGGATGCGTTTGCGACGGCGCGCGGCGAGGCGGTGGTGGCCACGGCGGACAATGCGTCGGCCATCTACTACAACCCAGCGGGCATCGCGCAGCTCACGAACAGCAATCTGCGCGGCGGGCTGAACAGCGTTTATTATGAGCCGACCTTCCAGCCGCACAACAGCGGCCGGACCTACTATAGCTCGGCCAATTTCGCCTATCTGCCGCAGTTGTTCTACACCTACACCGCAAGCGGCGCGCCATTGAGCTACGGGCTGGGCATCTACGCGCCCTACGGCGGCAACATGAGCTGGCCGCAGGACACGGGTTTCCGATCGGTGGCCATCAGCGGTTCGTTGAAATACATCACCATCAACCCGGTGGTGGCGGTGAAACTGCTGCCCGGTCTTTCGGTGGGCGGCGGGGCGATGATCAATTACGGAAACATCAGCATGTTCCAAGGTCTGCGCCGCTTCGCGACACCGCTGACCAACTTTTTTAACTTCACCGGCGACGGTTGGAGTGTAGGTTACAACGCGGGCATCCTCTGGCAACCGCATCCAAAAATTTCCTTTGGCACCACCTTCCGCAGTTCGGCCCGACTGAATTTCCAAGGCAACACGGATTTTCAGTTGGTGTCAGGTGGTTATAACACACCCGCGCAGCGGGATGCCTCGGCCAGCTTCAACTTTCCGCTGACCACGGTTTTCGGCATCTCCTACCGGCCCACGCACAAATGGAATCTCGAATTTGATGCAAACTACACGGGCTGGCAGAGTTTCGGCACGGTCAATATCGAACAGTCGCCGCCGCCGGTGAAAAATCCCTTCAATCAAAACGTGCCGGTGAATCTGGACTGGCAGGCGAGCTGGATGTATGAGCTTGGCGCGACACGGTATTTTGACAACGGCTGGCATGTGAGCGGCGGTTATGTCTTCAATGCAAACTCGGTGCCGGACAAGTATTACACGCCGCTGGCCGCCGACTTGAACCGGAATTTTTTCAGTTTCGGCGCCGGGTTCAGCGGCAGACTTTTCAATTTTGACATTGCCTATCAAACAGGTTTCGCCTTCAAACGCGAAGTGGGCGGCAGTTCCGCTTCAGTCAAAGCCATCAGCGGATCAACCGGCCAGACAGCCGACGGGACCTATGGCTTCAGCAGCCAGGCCATCATCGCGACCGTGGGGGTTCATTTTTAATTCCTCCCAAGTCCTTCAGTCATGTCGGGAAAAGCCGTTCCACAAACTGTTTGCGGACGCGGGGGTGTCAGCGTAGCATCGGGCAACTGGTTCAGAAAACGGAATCCATTCCATGACTGAAAATGTCCCGCACTCAAGCGTCGCCAACGCCCAACCGCATTTTGTTTCCGTTGGCAAAAACCGGATTCATTACGTCACCATCGGCCGGGGAAGCCACACCCTCGTCTTTGTTCACGGCTGGGCATGCAACCTTGGCTTCTGGCGTGAACAAATCGCGGTGCTGGCAGACAGGGCGCGGCTGATTCTCATTGATCTTCCCGGCCACGGCCAGAGCGGCCAGCCGCAAACGGCCTACACAATGGACTTTTTCGCCGAGGCCGTGCTCGCGGTGCTGCGCGACGCCAAGGTGGACAAGGCCACCTTCATCGGACACAGCATGGGCGGGGCGGTCCTCTGCCGCGTCCACCATCATGCGCCGGAGAAGTTCGCCGCGCTGGTTTCCGTGGATGGCCTGCTTTGCCGGCCTCCCGGCACGCCGGCTGAAGCGCGGGCGCTGGTGGGCCCGTTCGCATCGCCGCAATATCGCGAACACGCGCAAGGATTCATCAGCCACAGCTTTTTCCCCATTCCCGGCACCGAACCATTGCGCGACCGCGTGATGTCCGAAATGCTCGCCACGCCGCAGCATGTGATGTTCGGCGCAATGCTGGGGATGTTCGGCCCGGATCAGCCCGATTGGATTTTGCAGCGGATCGCCGCACCCGTCCTCGTCATCAACAGCCGGAGTCCGTGGTGGAATGCCGCCTATGAAAATTATGTCCGCTCGCTCTCGCCGCAGTCGGACTATGTGACAATGGAAGATGTCGGCCATTTCATCATGTTGGAGCAACCGGCCTCCTTCAACGCCCTGCTTACGGACTGGCTTCGGAAGCATGATTTGATCGGTAAATAACCGCCCCTTGTTCGGCCCATGGCGGGCTGCGGTCACAATCGCGTTGTTTTGGCGTGAAAAATGTTTCATTCTGGCCAAGAGATGAGCCTCGTCATCCACCGTAACGAACACGCGATTCGCCTACCTGAAAGAAAGGCGGGGTCGGACCGTGCCGTTGTACCGTCAACGGAAGGGAAAATCGAAGTGACTTTCCAGACGGCGGACGGCCGGGAATTGCGCGCCGGTCTGGTGCATCTGACGCGTCATGCGGCGACGTTTGAGGCCGGCCAGCTTGCGGCGACGTTGCGGATCTCGGAAGTGTTGAGCCATTTCAAAATCGCCACGGATAATCGCGTCCTTTATTTTGGCCGCGCCGTGGTGGGCAGCATGGTCAACACCGGCGAGGCGTTGATGTGCGAAGCCAAGCTGGATGAACTGGGTTCGGACACGGCATTTTTCCTGCCGGGACCGGCGTCAAGAGCCAATCTGCAGGAAGCCTACGATTCATTTTTTCAGGCGTGGCAGAAAAATTACCGCATTTCAGATGAGTTCAAGGTGCTGGTGGCTGATGTCCAGTCCTACCTCACCGGCGTGCGGCACTGGCTGGAAGAATTAGAGTTCGGCTTAAAGGATTCCAGCGATCAGGCCGGGCAGGAAAGAATGATTCTGGAGGCCGTCGCGCCCCGGATCATTGACGCCTTCAACGGCCGCCACGAGCGGTTCGAAGAAATCATTTATGCGTTGCCGCCGGAAGCGCGCGGCGCGCATCAGGATTTTGTCCGGCAGCACTGGCATAGATTATTTCTGGGCTCGCCTTTCGGACACCGCACCTATTACAAGCCCATCGGCTACGCCGGCGACTATGAGATGATGAACATGATCCACCGGAACCGGCCGGAGGGACGTTCACTTTACGATAAATTCATCCATCTGCTGCTCGTCAGCCAGTGGCCGGCCCGGTCCGTTCGCAACCGGATCGCTCATCTAAAGGAAAACCTGGTCAACGAAACCGCGCGGGTTGCCCGCCGCGGAAAAACGGCGCGCATCCTGAACATCGGCTGCGGCCCGGCCCGGGAGGTGCAGGATTTTTTGCAGGAAAACCAGTTGAGCAACCAGGCGGAGTTCACGCTGATTGATTTCAACGAGGAAACCCTGACACACGCCGGCCAAAAGCTGGTCGAGGTCAAAAGCCGGTTTTCCCGGCAAACCCAGATCCGCACACAACAAATATCGGTTTATGAACTGTTGCGGCGCACCCAGCGGGACGGCGCCGGCGCGGAAAAGTTTGACCTGGTTTACTGCGCGGGGCTTTTTGACTATCTCGCGCCGGACACCTGCCGTGCGCTGATGGAACTCTGGTATGATTCGCTGTCGCCTGGCGGCCTCCTGCTGATCGCGAACATGGACGACACGAAACCGTTCCGCAATTTCATTGAGTTCGTCCTAGACTGGCAGTTGATTTACCGGAACAGCGCGGAGATTTTTTCGCTCGTCCCCGGACGCTGCCGCGCGACCACCCGGGTGGTTGCGGAGCCGACCTCCGTGAATTTGTTCCTGCACATCCGTAAACCGGACTGACATGCAATCCATCCCCAAAGAATTTGCGACCGCCTATCAGGAGTATGACCGGGACATCACCCTCCGCAAAACGCAGTGGGGGTGCATTCTCGGCATCGTGCTGGTGCCGGTTTTTGGCGGCCTGGATTATATCGCATATCCGAAGCAGGCACTTTCATTTTTTCTTTTGCGCCTGCTCTGTTCAACCCTGATGGCGGGGCTCTATCTCGTTTTGAAGACAGATTTCGGGAAAAAATATTATCATTTCCAAGGCCTCGTCCTGCTGTTCCTGCCCTCGGCAACCATTGCTTGGATGGTTTTTGCGACCGAAGGAACGGCGTCGCCATATTATGCCGGACTGACGCTGGTACTGATGGTGCTCGCTGTGGTGCTGGACTGGCCGATCTGGCAAAGCATTGTTTCGGTTGCGCTTGTCTTGGCGCTCTATCTGACCGCCTGCTTGTTTTCCCGCTGGCCCGTCGACACCCGGCTGTTCATAAACCATTTGTTTTTCCTGATTTCCTCCGGGATCGCCATCATCGCCGGCACGTATTATCACAGCGGCGTGCGGGTTCGGGAGTTTGTTTCCCGCAGCGAGCTGGATAACAGCCGCAAGGCCCTTGAAGTCAGCCTGAGGCAACTCAAGGAAAACGAGGCGCAACTAGTCCATTCTGAAAAACTCGCGTCGCTGGGCCGCATGAGCGCGGGCATGATCCACGAAATCAACAACCCGCTCAACTTCGCCACCACCGGGCTGTTCACGCTGCGCAAAAAGGGCAAACACCTCGCGCCGGACCAGCAGGCGGATTACGCCGAAATTTTAAAGGATGTCGAGGAGGGTGTGAACCGGGTGAAGACCATCGTTTCAGATCTGCGGATGTTCACGCACCCGGACACCGAGCTGCGCGACAAGGTGGTCGTGGCGGAGGTAGTGGCCGCCGCGCTGCGTTTCTTGAACAATGAATCCAAGGACCAGGTGCAGTTCGAGCAGGAACTGCCCGCGAACCACACCATCTGGGCCAACAAAAACAAACTGATCCACGTCCTCACCAACCTGCTGCAAAACTCGCTCGACGCCTTGAAGACCAAAACTTTCAAGGATGAAAAGCCGACCATCCGCATCGCCGGCCATATGGAGAACGGCGTCAGCATTTTGTCCGTGCGCGACAACGGTCCCGGCATCGCCGCCAACCTGCTCGACAAGATTTATGACCCGTTTTTCACCACCAAGGATGTGGGCGAGGGCATGGGTCTGGGCTTGAGCATCTGCTACCGCATTGTGCGGGAGGCAAAGGGGAAAATTTCCGTCAAAACCGAGCCGGGAAAATTTTGCGAATTCACGCTGGAATTTCCCGCCAGCGAAAAAAAACAGGGCACCCACTAAAATCACCCACCATGGAAAACCTCTACGACTACCAAAAGTTCGCCATCCTTTATGTGGATGACGAGGAAAAATCGCTGAAAGGCTTCACGCGCGCGTTTGGCGACGAGTTCCGCGTGTTCACCGCCGCAACCGCCGAAGACGGCTTCAAACTGCTCGAGCAGCACGCTGACGAAATCGGCCTGCTGCTGACCGACCAGCGGATGCCCGGCGAGCAGGGCGTCTGGCTGCTGGAACGCGCGCGGCATTTCCGCCCGCGCGTCCTGCGCATTCTCGTCACCGCCTACTCCGACACCGACGCCATGATCGCCGCCGTCAACAGCGGCGCCATCAGCAAGTTCGTCACCAAGCCGTGGGATCCGCCCCAGCTCGAGCTCATCCTCCGCCAGAGCCTGGAGTTTTTCATGGTGCAGACCGAACGCGACCAGCTGCTCCTTGAAAAAATGTCCGTGCTGCGGAACATGATGATCGCCGACCGCATCGTGAGCCTCGGCCTGCTCGCCGCCGGGTTGAGCCACCACATCAAAAACTCGATGGTGGCGGTAAAGACGTTTCTGGAAATGGCGCCGATAAAAATGTCCGAGGAAAAGGCCAGTTCCAGCAGCCTGCGCGACCCGGATTTCTGGCGTGATTACCATCACAACGCCCAGGGCCAGATTGAAAAAATCAACACGCTGCTCGCCGACCTGCGGACCTCGGCGGACAATGATGCCGCAACGCAATTTGCCGACGAGGTTTCCCTGGCCGCCGCCGTGAGCGCGGCGCTGGAGCTGTTCAAGGAGCAACTGGCCGCCCGCAACATTGAGATCGAAAACAAAATCCCCGGTTCACTGCCGGCCTTGCATGCGGACAAGTCAAAATTTTACCGGTTGTTTGAACTGCTGCTCAAAGACGAACTGGCGATGCTGCCGGCAGGCAGCAAAATTTCGTTTGCGGCGGAATTACAGACCGCCGGCAGGTCGCCGGAAATCGTTCTGCACATCAGTGACAACGGTCCGGGGCTACCGCAGGAAGCGTTGAGCGTGATCTTTGACCCGTTCGTGGCTGGCAGCGCCGCGCCGTCGGAATATGGCATCAATCTGATGGCCTGTTTTTTCATCGTCCACCACCACGGCGGCAAAATCGAAGCCAAAAGCCAGCCCAACCGGGGCAATCTGTTCACCTTGCGGCTGCCGCTCCAGCCTGAACGCGTGGCGGCGTCACCCGACGAAACCGCCTTTCTTCAAAAAGCATTGCTGAACGAGGGGTTGTGGGAAAAACTGCTGGCCAGCGGATGATTCATTTTGCCGGCGCAAGATATCTTGCCAGCAGGCCGGGTTTGTGGAATGATATGATATCAGTGCAGGCGACCGGTTATAATCATTTTTCTCTGATGCGCGATGAAGACCATTCTTGTTTTATCGCTGCATCCTGATTTTGCCGAGGCGATTCGAGCAAGCCTGAATGCCGACCGATTCCGGGTCGTGCATCGCTTAAACGTGGACGACGCGGAACCGCTGCTGGTGCACGGGCTCGCCGCCGTTTGCATTGTGGACGTGGAATTAATGGGGGTTGAAGGTATCTGGGTCATCGAACGACTCCGCCGGCACGACGCCAAATCACCCGTCATCGCCTACACCGCCGGGGTTCAGTCGGAGTGGGAGGAGGAGGCGTTCCTGCGGGGCGTCACCCATGTGCTGACCAAGCCCGTCCGCAGCCGGCTTTTGAATTCCCTGCTGGAACGGCTTGAGGCCGTGCCCGTGCCACCCGTGGTTCAAGCCATCCCGCCACCGCCACCGGCGAATCCATTTTTCCGCCCGCCCGAATTTTCCACGCCACCCGCCGTCAATTCCGCGCCCACGCTGGATGTGCTCCGGGATTTTTCATCCATCCTCACCTATTCGTTGAACGCCGAGGCGATGCTCAAGCAGTTCCTGTCGTTCCTTCGTGACATCTTGAGCGTCAATCGCGCCGCCATTTTTCTGAACCGGCCCTGCGCGCCGGACAGGGTCGCGGCACCCAATGACAGCCGCCGCCTGCGTTCCGCCGCCGCCATCGGACTTCCCGACAGCCTGCTGGAACACATTGAACTCTCGCTCGACGCGGGCATCGGCGGCCAGATATTCCGGCTTGGACGGATTTTGCGCCGGGACAGCGCCGAAGCCCGGGCCGACGCCGGGGCGCAAAAGGAATTTGAACTGCTCGGCGGCCAGGTGGCCGTGCCGATCGCTGACCGCAACGGCATTGTCGGCGTCGCCGTTTTCGACAGCCGCATTACCGGCGAGCCGCTCTACAACTCCGAGTTGGAAATGGTTTTCCATCTGCTCGAACAGGTCGGCCTGGCGCTCCGCAATATCTGGCTGCACGACCAGCTGGCCAGCAACAGCGAAATGATGGCCGATGTGCTGCGCGAGCTGGGCAGTGCGTGCATCGTGGTCGGACAGGACCTGAAGGTGCTGCACGCGAACAAGTCCGCCCGCCGGCATTTTGGGCAGAAAAACAAGCGCACCAGCGAGCTGGAATTCAGCGATCTGCCGCATGCGCTCGGTGCGAAAATTTACCAGGTGTTGAAGACCGGCGCTGCGCTGGGGCCGTTCCGCTACGAGCCGGAGAATGCGCCCGGCTCGGTTTACAGCATCAACGTGGTGCCGTTTCAGCGCGGCAATTCCGCCGTGCCGGTTTCCGCGCTGCTTACCGCCGAAGACCTCACGCAGGCCGAACAGTTGCAGAACCTCGAGATTGAAGCCGCAAACCTTCGGCTCATCAAATCCATGGCCGACCGCATGGCGCATGAAATCGGCAACACCATGGTGCCAATCTCGACCCACCAGCAACTGCTCGCGGAAAAATATCAGGATCCGGAATTCCGCGAATCGCTCGGCCACGCGCTCACCGACGGCGTCAAACGCGTCACGCGGCTGGTCAACCAGATGCGGTTCCTCGCGCGCGAGGGCCATCTTGAGGAGGAATCCTTCCCGGTTGGAAAATTGATTGAAGACGCCTACCACGAGGCGCGCAAACACCAGCCCGCCGAGGCCGCGCAACTGCACTGTGAAAGCGACGGTGCGGCCCTCCACATCACCGGCGACCGCGCCGCGCTCAAGCACGCGCTGTCCGAAATCATGCTCAACGCGCTGCAGGCGAACCCCAAGACGCCGACAGTGGATGTCCACCTGCAGACCGGGCCAGGCAAGGGCGGCGGCCAGAACCTCCAGATTGAAGTGCAGGACAACGGCATCGGTTTCACCGCCGAGGCGGCGAAAAAAGTTCCCTCAGCCTTTTACACCACGCGCAATGTCGGCCTCGGTCTTGGCCTGACTGTAAGCCGGAAAATAATCGAGACCCACCACGGTCGGTTGGAAATTGTCCCGCCACAATCCGGCCACGCCGGCGTCGTCCGCGTCTCCCTCCCGCTGGAACCCGCCATTTCCACGGTGGCTTGACGGAGAATTTCCAATTAAAAAGCAAACCCCGCCGGAAAATTCCAGCGGGGTTTGCTTTGAAAAGCGGCGGCCAAACAATTAGCCGTTGTTGCCGATGGCCTCGACGGGGCAGCCTTCCATGGCTTCCTTGCAGCGGGCTTCCTCCTCGGGCGAGGCGGGCTGCTTATAGACCACCGAGTAGCCGCCGTCATCGTTGCGCTTGAAATTGTCAGGGGCGGTTTCGCGGCACAGGTCGCAGTCAATGCACTGGTTGTCCACGTAGTATTTGCCCGCAATGTTTTCCGGATATTTGTTTGCTGCGTCAGCCATAAAATTTATTTCAATGTCAGGTGGGCAATATGCCTGTCGCCGTTAAAATGGCAAGCTTGATTTGGCGCCGGTGGGCGGGCGCATTAAAAACTTCTTTATCGCCGACCAGTGTTTTATCCTGTCCGCGATGAATCTAGGCGTTGTTCGAAGGACAAAAATCATTTCCACCCTGGGTCCGGCCACGGATTCCGCTGAAATGATCGGCAAGCTGATGGACGCGGGCGTCAACGTTTTCCGCCTGAACATGTCCCATGCGCCGCATGACTGGGTGCGCCGGGTGGTCGCGGACATCCGCGCCGAGTCCGCCAAACGCGAACGCTTCACCGGTATCATGATGGACACGCAGGGCCCGGCCATCCGCACCGGCGACCTCAACGTGCCGCTGGACTTGCAGCCCGGCCAGAAGTTCACACTGACCGTCCGTGGCGAACAGGACACGGAGGAGCATTCCGTGGATGTGAACTACGAGAATTTCATCAACGACATCAGTGTCGGCGACGTGGTGCTGATTGACAACGGCACGATCCAGATGAAGGTGCTCGCCAAGAACGGCAACAAGGTCGAGTGCGAAGTCCTCACCGAGGGCAAGCTCGGCAGCCGCCGCCATATCAATTTGCCCGGCGTCAAGGTCAGCCTTCCCGCCCTCACAGCCAAAGACATCAAGGATGTGAAGCTCGGCCTGGAGCTCAACGTGGATTTTATCGCGCTCTCGTTTGTCCGCGAAGCCCGCGACCTAATCCAGCTCAAGGAGCTGTTTGATGATAGCAAACCGCATCCGCTGGTCATCGCCAAGATCGAAGACCAGCAGGCCATCCTGAACCTGGAATCCATTGTTCACGAAGCCGATGCCATCATGGTCGCGCGCGGCGATCTGGGCATTGAAATCCCTTACGAGGAGCTGCCCATCGTCCAACGCCGCATCGTCAAGACCTGTCTGCGCATCGGCCGCCCCGTCATCGTCGCCACGCACATGCTCGAAAGCATGATCGAGTCGCCGATGCCCACGCGCGCCGAGGTCACCGATGTTTCCAACGCCGTTTTCGAGGAGGCCGATGCCATCATGTTGAGCGGCGAAACCACTGTCGGCAAATATCCCCTCAGGTGCATCGAGGTGTTTGACCGCATCGCCACCCGCATTGAACGCAGCGGCAACGCGCTGTTCCACGACGCGGCGGAACTCACCAACCCGCGCCAGAAGCTGGTCAAGAGCGCCATCGTCATGGCCAACGAGTTGAAGGCGGCGGCGGTGCTCGTGTTCACCAGGCACGGTCACATGGCGCGCTACACCGGCTGGATGCGCCCGCGTTACTCGCCGATTTATGCGCTGTGCGAGACGGAAAAGACCGCCAACGAAATGGCGCTGAGCTGGGGCGTGACCGCCTTCGTCATGGAGTTCGATTTCATCAATCCGCAGAACACGATTGAAATGGCTTTGAAAAACCTGACCGAACAGGGCCGGCTGCTCCCGGGCGACACCGTGGTCATCATTGGCGCGATTTCCGTCGGCACCGAAATCGTGGATGCCGTGCAGATGCGGACAATTTAAGCTGAAACAAAATTCGACTCAAAGCAAAACCGCGCCGATGGATTTCATCGGCGCGGTTTTGCTGGAAGCTCAAATCATTTTCCCAACACCTGCGTCGCGACGTTGGTGACGTTCAGAATCGTGTTGGGAAACAGGCCGAGCCACAACATGCCGGCGATGCAAGCCCAGATCGAAATTTTTGCCGGGGCCGAGAGTTCAACCGGCGACAAGTCCGCCGGGTTCTTGCTCCAGTAGACGGCGCGGATGACGCCGAAATAGTAATAGAGCGAGATGATCACGCCCGCCAGCGCCGTGAACAGCAAGCAGTAATAGCCGTGATTGCCGGTGGCCTGCGCCGCTTCCACCACAGACTTGAGCAGCAGGAATTTTCCGAAAAATCCCGCCAGCGGCGGAATGCCGGCGAGCGAAGCCATCGCCAGCGTCAGCGTGGCGGCGAGCAGCGGTGAGCGGTGGCTCAAACCGGTGAGGCCGGAAATATCTTCCGTCGCCAGATGGCGCATGACCAGCGTGATGACGAAAAATCCCGCCATCACCGTGAACACGTAGCCGGCAAGATAATACATCAGCGCCGACTGACCGCTGGCGCTCAACGCGGCGACACCAAGCAAGAGGTAGCCCGCGTGTGCTATACTGGAATAACCGAGGAGACGTTTCAGATTGCGCTGCGGGATTGCACAAAGATTGCCGTAAAGAATCGTGATGCCGGAAATGACGATGAGCAGGTTCGCCCAATGCGCCGTCACGCTCGGCACCGCAGTGAACAGCACGCGCAGAAGCAAAACAAATCCGGCGGCTTTTGAGCCGATGGCGAGAAACGCGGTCGTCGGCGTCGGCGCGCCTTGATAAACGTCCGGTGCCCAAATCTGAAACGGAAATGCGGCAATCTTGAAACCAAGCCCCACCAGAACCAACAGCACGCCAAGTAGAAAGATTTGGCTGTCGGCAAACTGTGGCGCGACGGCGGCGAGTTTGGTGAAATTGAGCTCACCGGTCGTTCCCCAAATCAGCGCAATACCAAACACCATGAAGGATGAGGACAGCGCGCCAAGAATCAGATACTTCACACCGGCTTCGAGCGACTGAAGCTTGCTGCGCTGAAAGCTGACGAGGACGTAAAATGTGATGGTGATGAGTTCGATGGAGACGAACAGCATCGTGAAGTCGTTGGACGACGCGGCAAACAGCATTCCTGCCAGTGCGAACAGGATGAGCGAATAATATTCCGCCACGCTGCCTTCGGCGAGTTTGTCGGAAAATTCTGCGGCCATGAACAACACCAAAATCGCCGTGACGATGAACAACTGCTTGAAGAACAGTGACAGCGCGTCGTTTACAAACATCCCGTTGAATGCGGTGCCGAACTGGCCGCAACTGCCGTTGCCGCTCAAGCTCGTGACCAGCAACACCCCCAGCGCCACAATGGCGGCGTAGCCGATGAAACGGCGGCGCTCGGCGGGCACAAACAGATCCGCCAACATCAGCACCAGGCCGAGGCCGATCACCGAAATTTCCAGCATTATCAGGGAGGAATTCATTTGTTTTGCGCAACCAAATTGACTGCGGGCGCACTCGTCTCGCTGGCCGCGACCACGTTGGCAGTTGCCATGGCGACAATTTTCTGCGCGTCAGGATTGATCTTTTCCGTGAGCAGTTTCGGCACGAAGCCGAACATCAGCAGGCTCACGATCAGCAGCGCGTAGGGGAGCTTGCGCCAGGCGTTCGACGCGTCGGAAAGTGAATTCCATTTTTCTGGCAGCGGGCCGTGCAAAATATTTCGGATGGCGCGCGTCATGTAAATGCCGCCGATGACCAGCGCGCCCCAAAGTGCAATGACCGTGATGCTCGGAAACATTTTCCACGCGCCAAAAAAAACTGTGGCTTCACCGACGAAATTCGCGAAGCCGGGCAATCCGCAGCCCGCCATCGCCGCCATCAACAACGCGGTGCCAATGAATGGCAGCTTGCGGCAGAGTCCGCCGAGTTCGCTGATTTGCAGTGTGCCGGTCTGTTTGTAAATGTAGCCGCTCAAGGCGAACGTCAGTGCTGCGAGGAATCCGTGCGCGACCATGATCAGCACCGCGCCGGTCACACCGAGGAGGTTCAGGCTGGCGATGCCGAGGAAAATGAAGCCCATGTGCGCCACGCTGGAATTACCGATCAGCAGGTTCAAATCTTTTTGCCGCATCGCGACCCAACCGACGTATAAAATATTTCCAACGCAGAGCCACGCGATGACGTGCGCCCAGCTTTGCGCGGCCTGCGGTAACAGCGGCAGCGCAATCCGGATCAAACCATAGAGACCGAATTTCTTCAACACGCCAGCGTGAAGCATGGCGGTTGGTGACGGCGCAACGCCGTAACCGAGCGGTGCCCAGGAATGAAACGGCCAGAGCGAAACCAAGATGCCGAAGCCAAACAGCAGCAGCGGGAAGATGAAATTCTGCGCGTTGACGGCGAGCGGATTCGTCTTGGCGTGTTCGATGATTTTCGGGATGTCGAACGTGTTCACGCCGGATTGCAGATAAAGTGCGATGAGGCCGATGAGCGCGATGAGCGCGCCGATGCTCAAATACAGCGTGATCTGGAACGTCGCATAATTCTTCTTTTCGCCGCGTCCCCAGACGCCGATCATGATGAAGGTCGGCACCAGCGCGAGTTCGTGCAGGAAATAGAAGAAAAACAGGTCGAGCGACGCGAATGCGCCGAGGATGCCGCCGGTCATCACCAGCAGCAGAATGTAAAATTCCTTTTCGCGCGTCTGGATTTCCCACGAGCAGAGCGCGGCGGCGAAGGCGACGATCGCGCCCATCAAAATCAGGCCGACGTTCAGGCCGTCCACGCCGACGTGAAAGCTGATGCCGAGCGACTCAACCCACGGGATTTGCTGCACGAAACGATAACCATCCGCGTCCACCGTTGCGCCGCCGTATTGGCAAAACATTTTCACCGCGAGCACCGCCGAGATGAGCGTGGCCAGCACCGCGATGGCGCGGATGATGACGCGGTAATTGCGCGGCACGACGATGAGCGCCAACGCCGCCAGCAGCGGCCAACCTGCGATGTAAGTCAGTATGGACATTTTATTTTCCCAAAACGAAATAGAGCAACAGCGCCACGCCGAGCACAAACAGGAAGGCGTAGGTCTGGAGGTTGCCGGTCTGGGCGAGACGCAATGCGCGTCCGCTCAAATCCGTGCCGCCCCGAATCGCGCCGATTATCGCGCCTTCCAAAATCCAACGGTCAATCCAGTCGGCCACCGCCGCGAGAAAATCATGCGCGCGAATGAATGTGGCGGCGTAAAGTTCGTCGAAGTAAAAACGGTTTTTCATCGCCGTGGACAAAGCGCCGAGTTTCGCGGGCAGCGGATCGGTCGCGGCATTTTTGTAGAGCCCGAATGCGAGGAAAATACCAAGAAGCGCAACGGCGATGCCGATCAACATCGGAATGGGCGTGTGCAGCGGTTCGAGAAATTGTTGTGCGACGGAAAGGGTTTCGTGGTCGGCGGCGAATTGTGAGCCGTAGTTGTTCGTGATGCCGATGAATCCGCCGATGGCCGCGAACACGGCCAGCACCACGAGCGGCAGCGTGATCACCAGCGGCGATTCGTGGGCGTGTTTCGCGTGGTCGGATTTTTCCTTGCCGAAGAAAACGACGAAGAACAAACGGAACGTGTAAAACGCCGTCAACGCGGCGACGAAAACGGCGACGGCGAACAGCAAATAATTTTTCTGTCCCAAAGCCTGCGCAAGGATCGAATCCTTGGAATAAAAACCGCTGAACGGCGGAATGCCGCTCAAGGCCAGCGCGCCGATGAGAAACGTCCAGAACGTGACCGGCATTTTTTTGCGGATGTTGCCCATTTGCCAGATGTCTTGCTCGTGGTGCATGCCGAGAATGACGGAGCCGGCGCTCAAGAACAGGAGTGCCTTGAAAAATGCGTGCGTGGTCAAATGAAACATCGCCGGCGTCGGGCCGCTCAAACCGACGGCCATGACCATGTAGCCGAGTTGCGAGAGCGTGGAGTAGGCGATGATGCGTTTGATGTCGTTTTGCTGAATGGCGATGAGCGCGGCCAGCAGCGCGGTGAACCCGCCGATGTAGGCGATGACGTGGAGCGCGTCGGCATTGTATAAAAACAGTGTGCGGCAAAGCATGTAAACGCCGGCGGCCACCATCGTCGCGGCGTGGATTAGCGCGGACACGGGAGTCGGGCCTTCCATCGCGTCCGCGAGCCAGACGTGCAGCGGAAATTGTGCGGACTTGCCCACCGCGCCGCAGAAAACCAATAGGCCGGCGATGGTAGCGCCCACGCCGAGCACAGCGGGATTTGCCAGCATTGCCGTTTGCAACTCACCGAAATTCAGCGAACCAAGCAAACCCCAAACCATCAGGATGCCGGCGAGAAAACCGAAGTCGCCGAGACGGTTGGTGATGAAGGCTTTTTTTGCGGCGTCGCCGGCACTGGGTTTTTCAAACCAGAAGCCGATGAGCAGGTAGCTGGACACGCCGACGAGTTCCCAAAAAATAAACATCATCAGGAAATTGTTCGCCAGCACGATGCCGAGCATTGAGAACGTGAACAAACTCATGAACGCGAAAAAGCGCGCCTTGCTCCGGTCGTGATCCATATAAGCGTAAGAGTAAATATGGATCAAACCGCCGACGCCGGTGACGACGAACAACATCATCATGCTCAACGCATCGAGCTTGAGGCCGAAGTCCACATTCAAACCGCCGATGGTGAGCCAGTTGATTGCCGTTTCACCGCTGTAATGAATTCCGTTGGCGTTGACGAACAGGCAGGTCATCAAGAAACCCACCGCGACGGCTCCGATGGAGATGAGGCTGCTGACGGTTTTGCTCCGAAGAGTAAAAAGCGTTGTCACCGCCACTGACAGCAGCGGCAGGAACAAAATCAGCCAGGGTAGATTTTCGTATTTCATCCGTCAGAGTTTCATCGAGGTCAAATCTTCGACATGCGCGGACTGGCGTTTGCGGTAGAGCGCCACGATTAGCGCGAGGCCGACCGCCACTTCCGCCGCCGCCACCGTGATGATGAAAAACACCAGCACCTGGCCGTCGAGCTTGTTGTTGAACCGCGAAAAAGTGACGAGCGCCAGGTTCGCGGCGTTGAGCATCAACTCGAGCGACATGTAAATCACCAGCAGGTTGCGGCGCATGATGACGCCGAGCAGCCCCAGACTGAACAGCATGAAGCTCACGAACAAATAATGATGGAGGCCGACGTGCATGTTATTCGAGTTTCTTTTTGCTCAGGAGAATCACGCCAACCATCGCCACGAGCAGCAGCACCGAGACGATTTCAAACGGCAGCGTGTATTGCGTGAACAAAAGTTTGCCGAGCGCATAGGTTTCGCCTTCGAGCGTGGGTTCAGCGTCATTGGGTTTGATGGATTTGAGCGACTTGATGAAAATTCCAGCCACAATGCCAACGGATACCAAACCGGCAGCAAGGCCGAAAAAATTGATGCGACGGCGCTGCTCTTCCTTCAAGTCGAGCAGCATGATGACGAAAATGAACAGCACGATGACCGCGCCGGCGTAAACGAGGATCTGCACCGCCGCGAGAAAGAACGCATGCAGCAGCAGGAACAAACCGGACATCGAGATGATCGTCAGCACGAGAAACATCGCGCTCGTCACCGGATTGCGGCTGAATGGATTCGCAACGACGAGGATGGCGCACAGCAGCGTCAACGTCGCGAAGACGTAAAACAAAACGTCTTCCACCGCGCCGCCGCTGACCAAGTTGTTGATTTGTTCCATTGCTGATTAGAGCTTCACCGGGAAATTTTCCTGTGCCTTCGCTTCTTCCAGCTTCAATTTCCATTTCTGAATACCGGGGCTGACGCCGCCGAGCGCCAGGAGTTTTTCCTTGTTGTAAATCATCTCTTCCCGGCTGGTGCCGGTGAGCGAATAATCCTTCTGCAAAAAAATCGCCTCTTCCGGACAGACTTCTTGGCAGAAACCGCAGAAAATGCAGCGCAGCATGTTGATCTCGAATTCCACTGGCATTTTCTCGGCGTTCGTGCGGTCGGCCTTCTGACCATGTTCGCCGGGCGGCGTGATGCGGATGGCTTTCGGCGGACAGACAAATTCACAGAGCTGGCACGAAACGCATTTCGTGTTGCCATCCTGATCCTTCACCAGATACGGGGCACCGCGATAATCCGACGGCAACGTCCATTTCTGCTCGGGATATTCCATCGTCACGACTTTGCGCAGGATCAGCGTGTTGTAGGCGTGCTTGAGCGTGACCTTCAATCCGCCGACGATGGCCGGTAGATAAAGTTTTTCCCAGAACGTGAGCTTTTTGCGGTTGACGGTAATTGCCATATCAACTCCTCATCCACAGCCAGATGGCCGTGACCAAAATGTTCACCAACGCGAGCGGCAGAAACCGCCGCCAGCCCAGATCCATCAACTGGTCATACCGAAAGCGCGGAAACATCCAGCGCACCCAGATGAACACCACCATGAAAAACAGCATCTTTGCCAGGAAAACCAGAATCTGCGCGACGCCCATGCCCAGCGACTGCGCCGGGTGATCGAGTCCCCAGAACGGCAGCGTCCAGCCGCCGAAGAACAGCGTCACCATCATGGCCGACGAAGCAACCATGTTGGAATATTCCGCGAGGAAAAACAGCGCGAACTTCATCGAGCCGTATTCCGTGTGGTAGCCGCCCACCAGCTCGGTTTCCGCTTCCGGCAAATCGAACGGCGTGCGGTTCGTTTCCGCAAAGGACGCGACCATGAAAATGATGAATGAAACCGGCGCAAACATCACCATCCAGCCGTGCGCGGACTGCCAGCTGATGATCTGGCCCAAATTCAAATTGCCGACGATGAGCAGCACCGGGATGACCGACATGCCCATGGAAATTTCATACGAAATCATCTGCGCGCTCGACCGGATGCCGCCGAACATCGGATATTTTGAGTTCGCCGCGTAGCCCGCCAGCACGATGCCATAAACGCCCATCGAGACGATGCCGAACGTGTAGAGGATGCCGACGTTCAAATCCGCGATGACCATTTTCTGCGCGCCGATGTTCGAGCCGAACGGAATCACCGCCACCGTCAGCATCGCTGGAATCACTGAAATCGCCGGCGCGAGCCAGAAATATATCTTCTTCACACCGCCCGGTGTGAAATCTTCCTTGAACAAAAACTTCAAGCCGTCCGCCAGCGGCTGGAAAATTCCGAGCCGGACCAAAAACGGGCCGACAACGGGAATGAACTTCATAAACGGCGGGGCGGTGCGGTTCGGACCGACGCGGTCTTGAATCCACGCCGAAATCTTGCGCTCGGCCAGCACGGAATAGGCGACAAGCCCCTGCACCAGGCCGACGACCACGGCGATTTTGATCACGCTGAAGATGATGAAATTCCAGTTCATTTAGATTGGCACCGTCACGCCGGTGTCGCCGAGGGCCTGCCACGTCAGGCCATTGAACGCGGGAACTTCTTTCGCCATTTGGTTGAACAGACCTTCGATGCTCACAAAACCGTTCTGGCCGGTGACATTGTGAACGAGGTCGTGCAAAAATTCCCATTCGGCGCGCGCGGCGCCCGGCGCCTCGACGGCCTTCATGAATTTTTGAACCCGGCCTTTTGTGTTCGTGAACGTGCCGCGCTTTTCCGCGTGCGCCGCCCCGGGCAAAACATAGTGCGCCAGCTTCGTCGTCGCGTTCGGCAAAATATCGCTGACAATGAGCGTCTCCAGCCTGTCCAGTAAATCCGCGCCAATCCCGTGCTTGGTCACATCTTCGCCGAAAACAATCAGCGTCTTGATTTTACCGCTCGATATTTCATTCGCGATTTGCGGCAGGTTCGAGCCGATTTCCGTGAAACAAATGCCCGTGAGCCGCGCGCCATTCGTGTTCGGATTTTTATCGGTGCTGATGAGCAGTTTGTCGCCTGCGCCGGTGCGCGCAACGGAATCGCTCACGGCACCGAGCTTGCCTTTCAGTTTTGAAATCAGCCAGAGTTCCTCGTTCGTCTGCCGCGCCGAGGCGACGATCGCCACGGAACCGGCCGGGGCTTTTTTCAACTTGTCCGAAATCTCGTTCAAGGCCGCCGTCCAGCTCGTTTTCTGGCCGCGCACCAAAACATCCTTCACGCGGTCGGCACGGCCGATCCATTGGTAATTCAAACGACCGGCGTCGCACATCCACGGGCCGTTGACGGCATCGTTTTCGCGCGGCGTGTAACGCTGGATTTTTTCCTCCCGTGAGCCGATGATGATGTTGCAGCCGGTGCCGCAGCTCGTGCAGAGGCTCTTGGATTCCTTGAGGAACCAGACGCGCATCTTGAAGCGAAAATCTTTCGACGTCAGCGCGCCGACGGGACAGATGTCCACCGTGTTCAGCGTGTAATTATTGTCAAACGGCATGCCGGGGAACGTCGCGATCGTGTTGTAACTGCCGCGATTGATGATGCCGAGCGCGTCGTCGCCCGCGATGTCGCGCGTGAAACGGATGCAACGCGTGCAGAGAATGCAGCGTTCCGCATCGAGCATGATGCGCGGTCCGAGATCAACGGCCTTCGGCTTGTGAACTTTCGCTTCGACGAAGCGGCTCGCGCTCTGGCCGTAATCCACCGAATATTCCTGCAACTTGCATTCGCCGGCCTGGTCGCAAATCGGGCAGTCGAGCGGATGATTGATGAGCAGCGATTCCAGAACGCCCTCGCGCATCTGCTTAACGGCGGGCGTCTTCGTGTAAATTTCCATGCCCGGCGAAATCGGCGTCGCGCAGGAAATCGCGGGACGCGGCGACTTGGCGATTTTCGGCGAGCCGTCCGGATTCAGCACCGGCTTGCGGTCCGGTCCCATCGCCGGCGTGCCAAATTCCACGAGGCACATGCGGCAGTTGCCGACCACCGGCAACTTCGGATGCCAGCAATAATGCGGCACGTCGGTCTTGGCCAGTTCGCACGCCTGAATCATCGTCGTGGGCGTGAGTTTGCCCGACCAGTCGGCCGTGAGGCGCGGCACTTCGATTTCGCGCCCGTCCACCTTGACTTTGATTTTTTCAATCGCGGTCGGCGCGGGCTTCGTTTCAGTTGAGGCGGCGGTTGACATTGAAATCAGTGATGTGCGGCTTCCAATTGTTTTTGTTCGACGGGCGCGGCAGCCTCCTTCGCGCGACGGGCTTCATCGGCGGCACCTTTGGCGACGAATTCATCTTTGAATTTCGCGACGAAACTTTGGACCGGCCAGGAACAGGCTTCGCCGAAGGCGCAAATCGTGCGGCCGCCGGGAATATTGTCGGCGATCTTCACCAAATAATCCGCGTCCTGCGCGCGTCCTTCGCCATGCGTGAGGCGATACAGAGTTTTGTTCATCCAGAGGGAACCTTCGCGGCACGGCGTGCACTGGCCGCAGCTTTCGTGCGCGTAAAATTCGGAAAGATTGGCGAGCGCTTTGACAATATCCACGCTGTCGTCCATCACGATGATCGCGCTGGAACCCGACATCGTGCCAGCCTGCGCGAGCGAATCGAAATCGTAAGGCAAATCAAGCATGTCGGTCTCGACCAAAATTTCTTTGCCCTCGGCGTCTTTTTTCTTGAGCTTGAACTTCTCGCCAGCCTTCAAAACTTTCGAGGATGAACCGCCGGGAATGATGGCTTTCAACTGCCGGCCGTCGCGGAGACCGCCGCCGAAATTCTGGTCGTAAAGCAATTCGCGGAGCGTCGCCTTGCCGACTTCGATTTCGTAGTAGCCGGGACGTTTCACATGGCCGCTCAAACTGACGATGCGCGTGCCGGTGTTGTTCGGCGTGCCGAGCTTGGCGAATTCCGCGCCGCCCATCGCGACGATGTGCTTCACGTTGCAAAGCGTCTCAACGTTGTTGACGATCGTCGGGCACATCCACAAACCAAGGATCGCTGGAAAATACGGCGGCTTGATGCGCGGATACGGACGCTTGCCTTCGAGCGATTCGATGAGACCGGTTTCTTCGCCGCAGATGTAAGCACCCGCGCCACGATGGACGTAAATCTCCAGGTCGTATCCCGTGCCGAGAATATTTTTTCCGAGGAAATTTTTCGCGTGCGCTTCCTTGATGGCGCGATTCAGAATTTTCGCACCTTCCGGCATTTCGCCGCGGATGTAAATGTAGGCGAGCTTCACATCGTTCGCGAAGCAGGAGATGATCATGCCTTCGATCAGCTGATGCGGATCTTTATGCATGATTTGACGATCCTTGAACGTGCCCGGCTCGGATTCGTCGGCGTTGCAAATCAGATAAATCGGCTTGCCGCTCTTTCGGTCCACGAAGCTCCACTTGAGTCCGCAGGAAAAACCAGCGCCGCCGCGACCGCGCAGGCCGGAGACTTTTACGTCCTCGCGGATTTGTTCCGCGCCGGAAAGTTTTTTGCCGTCGGCCAAATCTTTCGGCTGGATGGCGAGTGCCTTCTTGAGTGCGGCGTAGCCGCCATGACGCAAATAGCACTCGATGTCCGGCGTGTAACCGGGTCCATCGGCGTGCTTCAAAATTAATTTGTATTCTTGCGCCATATCAGCAACTTGACTCTTCAAATAAATTCTCTAGCCTAACTCGTCCCATCCTGCCCGATGGTGTAACGGTAGCACAGCAGACTCTGAATCTGTTTGTCGTGGTTCAAATCCACGTCGGGCAACCATTTCACTTGCATCCGTCCATGATTTCGTCGGCCGTTTTGTGGCTGACACCTTCATAAAATTTGTCGCCGACCATCATTACCGGCGCGGTGCCACAGCTCGCGAGGCATTCGACAAATTCAACAGTGAACTTGCCGTCCTTGGTCGTCTGCGCGCCGTGCTTGTGCGCGTCCAGGCCAAGCTTCTCGCAAAAATGATGATGAAGTTCATACGCGCCGCCGAGTGCGCAACTCAACGTGCGGCAAACTTTGATCGCGTATTTTCCCTGCGGCTCCTGCCGGAGCATCGGATAAAACGTCAGGATTTCAAAAACGTTGATCGGCTGAAGTTCCAGCTTTTTCGCCGTCCACTGCACCGCTTCCGACGAAATCCAGCCGAATTGTTCCTGAATGGCGTGCAGCACCATGAGTGAAGCGGCGCGTTTCACCGGATAGTGCGTGATCAACTCATTCACTTCCGCTTCAAGTTCGGGTGTGGCTTGGAAATTCATCGGTCAGATTCTCCCATCACAAAGTCGAGTGAACCCAGTACGACGGGCACGTCGCTGATCATGCAGCCGGGAAGCAATTCGCCAAGGATGCTCAAATTCACAAATGAGGGCGCACGGATTTTCAGGCGATACGGCGTGCCGCCGCCCTTGCTGTTGATGTAAAACCCAAGTTCGCCCTTCGGATTTTCGTGGCCGAAATAAATTTCACCCGGCGGACAATTCACGCCTTCCGTGACGAGCATGAATTGGTGGATCAATTCTTCCATGCTCGACAAAACCTTTTGCTTCGAAGGCAAGGTGATTTTTCCATCCTGAATGCTGACCGGCTCATGCGATTTGTTTTCGCCGCCGCCCGGAATCTTGTTACAGCACTGCTCCAAAATTCTCATGCTCTGCTTCATTTCTTCCATGCGCACGAGATAGCGGTCGTAGCAATCGCCGGTCGAACCAATTGCGATGTCGAAATCCAAATCCTTGTAGCAAAGATACGGCTGGTTTTTGCGCAGATCGAATTCCACGCCGCTGCCGCGTAAATTCGGGCCGCTCAAACCGTAATCAATCGCCATTTCTTTCGAAATAACGGCAAGGTCGCGCAGACGATCCACCCAGATGCGGTTGCGCGTGAGCAACGTGTTTGCCTCTTCGAGCGCGACGGCAAATTCTTTCAGAAACTGCCGGACTTGATCACACCAAGTCGGTGGAACATCGCGCATCAAACCGCCGATGCGGGTGTAGCTCGTGGTCAAACGCGCGCCGCTTGCGGCTTCGGCGAGGTTGTAAACTTTTTCGCGCTCGGTGAACGTGAGCAAGAAAACCGTGACCGCGCCAGTGTCCATCGCAAAGGCACCGAGACCCAGCAAATGCGCGGAAATACGGGCCAATTCCGCGCACATCACACGGATGTATTGGCAGCGCGGCGGCAGTTTGTCGTGGATGCCGAGCAGTTTTTCAACGGCGAGCGCATAGGCGACGTTGTTCGCGAGCGGGGCGAGATAATCCAGCCGGTCCGTGTAAGGGATGAACTGGGTGTAGGTCATGTTCTCGGCGATTTTTTCGTCGCCGCGATGCAGATAACCCACGTCCGGATCGGCCTTGGTGATGACTTCGCCGTCCAACTCCAGCACGATGCGCAAAACGCCGTGCGTGGCCGGATGCGACGGCCCCATGTTCAGCACCATCTTCTCGCCTTGAATATCCTGAAGCTCTTCCACCGCCGCAGCCGTGCGGGCGGCGGAATCAGGAATGTCAATGTCTTGAACTTGCGCCATGAAATTTATTCTTCGGGTGTGCGCACACGCGGTTCGCGGCCGATCGCATCACCGGAGCTGGGCACGGTCACAAACGGACCTCCTTCCAGTGGAGCCGGCTGGGTGAACGCCACGCCGGGCAGATCCGTCGGCTTGCCCGCCAGCGGAAAATCTTTGCGCAAGGGAAAATACGGATAACCTTCCCACATTAAAATCCGGCGCAAATCAGGATGCCCCTTGAAACGAATGCCCATCATGTCGTATATCTCGCGCTCGTGCCAGTTGGCCGTGCGCCAAATGGGCAAAACACTCGGCAACTCAGATTTCTCCTCGCTGACGTCGGTTTTCAGGCGTAATTCTTCGCCGCTGGCCACACCGCGCAAATGATAAACCACCATCCAGCGCGGATCTTCGCCGTAATTGTCCACGCTGGAAATATCCACAAGATAATCAAAACCCAACTCGCGCTTGGCAAAATTGCAGACTTCAAAAATCTTTTCCGCGTCGGAAATCTTCAGTGATGTATCGCCGCGAAACTCCGTCGGCTCGGCGACGAAGTCGCCGAACTTGGCCTTGATTTTATTGGCAGATTCGAGGGCGGCCACGTAATTAAGCTTTTTGAAGGTGCATCATCCTGGCGATCACTGTTTCCTGCAGGATGGGCTGGGTGCCGATTTTTTCCTGGATTTTCATCAGCGCATCCAGCACCGCCTCCGGACGGGGCGGGCAGCCGCCAATATAAACATCCACGGGCACAATTTTATCGACACCCTGCAAAACGGCATAACTGCGATACATCCCGCCGGTCGAGGCGCACGCGCCCATGGCGATGACCCATTTCGGTTCGGGCATCTGGTCGTAAATGCGTTTGAGAAAGCCGGCGGACTTGTAGGTGACCGTTCCGGCGACAATCATGCAGTCCGCCTGACGCGGCGAAAAACGCATGACTTCGGAGCCAAATCGGGAAATGTCGAACCGGCTGGCACCGGCGGCCATCAGTTCAATCGCGCAGCAGGCCAGTCCCATCGGCATCGGCCAGACGGAATTTTTGCGAAACCAGGCCAGCGCGGCGTCCACGGTCGTCAGGACGACATCGCCTTCGATCTTTGAATTATAGCCGTATTCGCTTTGGGTTTGCATTAGACTTGTGCGTCTTAAATATAAACAAAACTAGACTAGACCCGACCCAAAACCGAGGCAAGTTTATTTGTGATTTTTTTCACAAGGTTTACGAATTTGACCGGAATCGAAGCCGCTAATTTCGGCGGCCTCGCCATCAACTTACACTTGTGACGGGCGGCGACTTGCGGGACAATCAAAGAACGCGAGTGGCGCATACCATGAAAACTTTTGCGGAATTGAATTTTCCCGGGCGGCTGATCGCCGTCGAGGGGCTTGACGGCTCCGGCAAGTCCACGCAGATATACCTGCTCAAACGCTGGTTGGAAGCCGAGGGCATCAAGGTCTATTTCAGCGAGTGGAATTCTTCCGAGCTGGTCAAATCAGCGACGAGCAAGGGCAAAAAACGCGAACTGCTCACGCCGACGACGTTCAGCCTGATCCACGCCACCGATTTCGCCGACCGGTACGAGCGGCATCTGCTGCCGCTGTTGCGCGCGGGCTATGTCGTCCTGTGCGACCGTTATATTTTCACGGCGTTTGCGCGCGACGTCGTGCGCGGCTGCCCGGCGGAATGGGTGCGCGGCCTGTATAATTTTGCCGCGCTGCCCGACCTTACGTTTTTCTTCAAGGCGGATCTGGAGGTGTCGCTGCAACGAATTCTCGACGGCCGGCCCAAGTTGAAATTTTTCGAGGCGGGCATGGATTTGCGCCTGTCGAATGATCCCTATGAAAGCTTCCGCATTTTCCAGGGGCGCATCTTGGAGCAATACATGGCCATGAGCGGCGAGTTCAAGTTCATGGTCATGGACGCCAACCACCACGTCGAGCAGCAGCAGGTGCTGGTGCGGAAACTCGTGAGCGAAAAAATCGCGCTGGCGAAATTCAAGCGCCGCAGCCCGCTGCCGCTGCCGCCGGCGGTTCGCGTGGAGGACAAGACACCGGAAGCCGGGGAGGACGTGGCCGCATGAAAAACTCGACCGATAAAAAAAACTGCCGCCGTTTTTACGGGCACGGCATTCCGGGTGTCAGACTGGAGGAACTGGCGGGCAAACTGATCGCCATCGAGGGCGCGGACGGTTCGGGCCGTTCCACGCAAATCGCGCGGCTGGTGGTCTGGCTGGAAACCGGCGGCCACCCGACGGTGCAGGTCGGCCTGAAGCGTTCCTCGCTGGTCAGCGAGGAACTGGAAAAGGCCCAGCAGGGGAACATTTTGAGCCGCTCGACTTTGAGCCTGTTTTACGCGACGGATTTTGCCGACCAGCTGGAAAACATCATCCTGCCCGCGCTCCGGGCCGGTTTCATCGTGCTGGCCGACCGCTATATTTACACGCTCATGGCGCGCGACATGGTGCGCGGCATGAACGGTGCGTGGCTGAAAAACCTTTACGGCATCGCTCTCGAACCCGACGCGGTGTTCTACCTGTCGGTCGCCGCCCAGGAGCTGGTGCAGCGCAACCTCGCGAAAAGCGCCACGCTGGATTACTGGGAAAGCGGCATGGATCTCGGCCTGTCGCGCGACATGTTCGACAGTTTTCTGAAATATCAGACCGCGATGCAGATGGCGTTCCGACAGCTGCAGAAGACCTACGGCTTCACGATCGTGGACGGCAACCGGTCCGTTGATTTTGTGACGAAGGAACTGCGCAAAAAAATCGGCGCTCTGCTGGAGAAGCCCTGAAGGTCAAACACCCGGCGCATTCGTCGGCACCGCCGGCGGAGGATTTGCCGGCAGGGATAAAACCGGCGGCGCATTGGTGCCGGAGGACGGGCGGCGCGGCGGATGCTTGAGGAGTTCCTCGAACGGCTTCAACTGTTCGGACGTGAGCTCGGCGCGGATTTGCTGGTTCACATCCTGCATCACCGCGCGCATTTTCGGGGTGATGTTCGTCCAGATTTCACGGTTGCGCTCCTGCCCTTCGGCGATGATTTTCTCAATTTTTTCGCGCTGTTCCGGCGTGAGCTGGAGCGTGTCGTTGAGCTGCTGCACAAATTGTTTGCCCATTTCCCGCGCAATGCGTGGCATGGGAAAATCCTGCGGGCGCGACTGGTTGTGATTGGTGGCGGCCAGATTCGCGGCGGGATTGACCTGTGCATGATGCCAGTTTTTCAAGTGCGGATGATCAACGTAATTCACCAACAGGCCGCCAGTCAAAACCCCCGCGCCAAAAATCACCACGGTCGCCAGAATGACTTTCCAGTAGTTCACTGCGCCGGGTCGTTTTGGTCCACCGATGCCAGCAGCGTGCTCTCCAAATTCTGCGAGAGGTCGTCGGCCGGCGTGCCTTTAGTCACCGGATTCAGCACGGCCCATGTCCCGAGCAGCAGGGTGATGGCAACGCACGAAACCGCCGCGCGCCAAAGTCCCTGCACCCACAACGCCACGTTGTCCGGCGCCACGCGCGACGCGAGCAGCGCCGTGACGCGCTTTTCAAAAGCGTACGGCACCTGTCCGCCCGGCAGATCTGCGCGGGCGGCAGCGATCAGCTTCTTTTGCAGTTCGGCCAGATTCATAAGCGCTCCAATTTTTCAGACGCGACCTTGTCGCGCCGGGTTACAAATACTTCTCCTTCGCCATTTTCGCCAGAATTTTCCCCATTTCTCCACGCGCCCGGAACGCCCGGACCTTCACCAGCGGCACCGACCAGCCCGTGAGTTCGGCGATTTCCTTCACGGATCGGTCTTCAATTTCCAGCAGCGTGATAACCAGCCGCGCCGGCGGCGAGAGCTTTTCCAGCACGCGGCCGACCAGCAGCCTGGCCGCGTCCGCGTCTTCGGCGGCGCTCCCTGGGTCGGCGACGAACCGCTCCAGCCAGTCGTCCTCCGGCTCGGAAATTTCGCTGAACGAAGACTCGCGGTTGCGCTGATGACCGCGCAGAAAATCGTAGCACGTCCGCACCGTCATCCGCATGAGCCAGTGCTCGAACGGCGCCTCGCCCCGGAAGCTTCGGAGTTTTGAAAACGCCTTGAGCCAGACTTCCTGCGCGATGTCCTCAACCTCGCTCTCCCGGCGGGCGTAGCGGCGCGCGGTGGCGAAAACGCGCGGTGAATATTTTTGCACGAGCGGCTCAAAGCTGACGGCGTCGCCCTGCAGCACCGCCGTTATCAGCTCCGCTTCGGTCCGTTCCATTTTGCTAGTGTGCCGGAGACAGGGTCAAAGTCAAAAGCCTCCTTGACAAGGCCGGTCACGGCTGAGTGATGCCAAGCGCGGATTCCATGTTCGCGGAAAAACGCGTGATGGCTTCGGCGATTTTTTGGGGCTGTTCGACCAGGGTGTTCAGCATCCGCCCGGTGTTCTCGGGACGGCAGCGGATCAGTTCCACGGAGGCCGCAATGAGCGAAAGGTTGTTGTTCACATCGTGGCGCAGGGCGGAAAGTCTGCGGTTTAATTCGCTGATTTGTTCCACGCTTAAAGTGACCGGCTCAATCGGTAATGCCATGCCTGAAATCATCACGGCAATTTTTTGGAAATCAAGCCGGTTTCCAGGACCAGGTGCAGCTTGAGGTGGCGGAAGGGGACGTCCCGTGGTCATCGCATCGCCATAAAATTTTCCCTTCCGGCATCCGGCTGAATTCAAAACCAGCACCCGGGTGGTGAAAACCGTGCGGGGTTTTAATTTTCAATTCCAAACACTTCCGGCTTCAGGACAACGAACCGTCTCTCGGCGTGGAAGACGGGCGAGTTGTGTGCCGCCGCCCGAAGAGGTGGCCGTCGGCAAGGACCTTACCAAGGGCGCGAGTCTTTGAATTGCTTTTTCGCGCGCGGATTGGTCTCCTGCGTAGATCCAGCCCGCACTTGCAGACTGAACGGTGGTTCGATTTCCGGCGGCAGCGGCACGGCGGGCGGGGTGGGTTCCGTATCCGACGGGATGGCGGCCAGGGTTGCGCCGATTTCGCCCAGCAGTTCTCTCCGGCCCTGCCCCAGCGTCGCGGAACATGTGAAGATGGCCGGCAATCGCTCGAACCAGCCCGCGATGCGCGCCGTGAACGCCGCGATGTTGGCCTGCACCGTGGCGGGCGGTTCCTTGTCGGTCTTGGTGAAGACGAGCACGAACGGAACGGCGTTGCGCGCAAGCCATTCCACGAAGTCCACATCCATTTCCTGCGGCTTCAGTCCGGAATCAATCAGCGCAAAAACCAGGCAGAGGTTCGGGCGGCGTTTGAGGTAGTGGGAAACCGCCTGATTGAACCGCGCACTGTCTTTCTTCGCCCCTTCGGCGAAACCGTAGCCCGGCAGATCCACCAGCCGCCACGTTTTGTTCATGGTGAAAAAATTGATGAGCTTGGTGAATCCCGGCTTGGGTGAGGTGCGGGCCAGGTCCGTTTTGCCCGAGAGCAGGTTCAGCAGGGAGGACTTGCCGGAGTTGGAGCGGCCGATGAAGGCAAATTCCGGCAGCGACTCGTCCGGACACGAAGCCAGGTCCGGCGCGCTGCAGTCAAAGATGGCGGATGAAATGATCACAATCAAAAACCAACAACGCATTGTCGCAGCAAATGGCCTTCGCTGATACAACCATTTTCATGGCACGGGGAAAACGGGATGCTGGGAAAAGCTGCGCGGGCGGAGACAGGCGATTCTATTTCACCGAAAAAGCGCCACTTCAGCCGACGCCACGGCCGAGGGAAACATTTCATCAGCCACGAGCGGATCAAAACGCAGGATGACCTGCGCGAAACCTTTGTGCCCGACGCCCAGCCGCAACCCCTCGCGCGCGGCCCGGCGGCGCACCGGATCAAAGAACGCCCACGACAGGCCCAACGCCTGCGCCTGTAAAACAGTCCGCGCCATCGTCTGGCCCGCCTCCAGCCAGCCGTGCTTGTCGTCCGTCTTGGTTTTCACCACCGCCAAAGTTGCCGTGGAAATTGCTGGCGGGACATCTGGTTGAACCGCTCCATTCCATAAATTTTCCGCCAGCGTGGCCTGCAGGACATGCTGCCGGCTGGTTTCGCTCTGGACAAAGTCGAGCCAGCCCCGCTCGCCCGCCGCCGCGTGACCCAGCACGGCGAGCATCGTTTCAGAAACCGGGGTGGCTCCGAACGGTGAAACATTGACACGGCCTTCGGTCATCGCCTCGAAAAGGCGTTTTTCGCGCGCGTCCCGTTCGCGGCCAAAACCGCAGTGAACCCTCGCCACCAGCGCAGGCTGGCCGAGATCGGGAAACAACTCCACCCGGCCCAGGCAGCCGAAATGTTTCAGCGCCAGCTTCAGATACAGCAGCGCCGACCCGCACCCGATGATAAACCCGCGCCGCTCCGGGTCAGCCTCCTCGCGCACTGGATTGTTCTTGGCCATCAACTCGACCTGCGCATCTGCCAGCCGGAAATACCATGGGGGCCAGCCACCCTCAACAGGGGCCAGCGTCGTATACTTCAGAGCAAATTCGAGTTTTTTTCGCAGCGAACCGTTCGCCGGGAAATCACCTTCGGCTATTCCCAAAATTCTGCGCGCATTCATGCAAATAATTTCAGCATGGCCTTTGCCATGCGCAAAAATGCTGGAAAAATGAATTGTGCCGGACGAAATCCCTGTGCCGATTTGAGCAAAGTGCGCAGAACCAAACCGCCAGAATGAAACGAAGCGGAGGCAAAATACGGGTGACGGCGGCAAAGCCAGCGCGGCCGGCATGGGCGGCATCGGGCGTTGAAGGGCGGCGTGGAAACGGTGGCGCGACAAGGCGGCGAATCCTGCTCAAAAACTACAGGCGTGGCCGGCGGAAATTTTCTGCAAATAATTCTGCTGATATTCCTCCGCCGGATAAAACTTCGCGGCCGGGTTGATCTCGGCGACCACGGGAGAACTCCATTTTCCGGATTGGTTGATTTTGCCAATCACTCGCTCGGCCGTTCGACGTTGCCCTTCATCCTGATAAAAAATTGCGGCGCGATGCGGTCTGCCCGCGCTTGTGACCAGGCGCGTGGGATTGCGCGCCATCAGGAAATCAGCCACCAATTTATCGTAGCTTAATCTGGCCGGATCGAAAACCACTTCCACCGCCTCCGCATGTCCGGTTTTGCCGCCGGCCACCTGTTCGTAAGTCGGATTCGGCGGCGTGCCGCCGGTATAACCCACCGTCGTTTTGATGACGCCGGGGATCTGACGCAACGTCTCCTGCAAACCCCAGAAGCAGCCGCCGGCCAGCGTCGCCGTTTCATAATGCACCGCGTTGACCGGCCCGGGTTTGTTCGGGGTTGCGCCAATGGCCCAGACCGCGGCCAGTACCGCCGTCACCATCAACGCTTGCCGCAAATTTTGCATGGCAGTGAAAGTTAAACTCGATTCCCGTCTTTGTCGAATTTTGTGGTGTGGGTGACTGTGGAGATTTCGCTCCTGAATAAGCCTCGGGAAAACGGCGGATGGCCGGGCAAAATGAAAACCACGCCCGTTGTGGCGGCGGAAGGCGAACCGCGAAATCCTTTACCAGTCGAAAACGGGAGGGAAGCGCCTTGCGGCCACTTCGCCTCCCGTAGAAATGATGAACGGCTGATCAGTGCTTCACTTCAACCGCGATGCCTATCGGCTGGCCAATCTCCTTGAGCAACTGCCCGAACCACTTGGTTTTGATGTTGAAAGGTTTGCCGCCCTTGATGCGCTCAAACTCGATCGCGCGAAGCGCGTCACCACGTTCTTCGTCTTCACCCACCACGCCGCCGTGGCCCGCGAAGGCGCATTGCACGGCCTTGACGGCGCAGCGTTTGATGAGCTTGCGGTCGGCGGCATTCGCGGCGGCGGCGCGGCTGTAGTAACCGCTCTTTTGCACGAGGGTTTTCTCCGCCCCGATCATCTCGGCGAACTGTTTGGCGAACCACGCGCCGACGTTGACCTTGTCCAAACGCACGTGACCGAAGGCATCGCGCGGCACTTCATCGCCGCGAGCTTCGATCTGCTTGACGATATCCGACACGCACGCGCCTTCGGAAACGAACAGGTTCACGCAATCATGTTTGTCCATGATCTTGCGCAGGCGGGCGGCCTCAGCCTTGATGTCGAGCGCCATTTCGGGAATGAAAACCCCGTGAACTTCCCGGCGCTCCGGGCTCAAGCCAAGATCCGGCAAAAAGCTCATCGCTCCCATCAACTTCCGGTATTCCTCCGCCGTCGCCGCCGTAAGCCAGCCGCAGTTGCGGCCCATGACTTCGTGTATGATCAACATGCGCGGGTTCGCGTTGTGCTCCGCCACCACGTTGGCAAAATAATGCGCGCCTTCTTCGGCGGCCGTCCACGCGCCCAGGCTCTGGCGGATCGGGATCACGTCATTATCAATCGTCTTGGGCATGCCAACGACCGTGAGGTCATAATTATTCGTCTTGAGAAATTTTGCGAGGTCGGCCGCCGCGGTGTTTGTGTCGTCGCCGCCGATGGTGTGCAACACGTCCACGCCGTCCTTGATGAGTTGATCCGCCGCGACCTTCTGCGGGTCCTGGCCTTCCTTCACCAGCCCGCGCTTCACGCAATCCTTCACGTTCGTGAGCTTCACGCGGCTGTTGCCGATGGGGCTGCCGCCGTGTTCGACAAGCGCCTGCCAGTGCTTGCGCACGGCCGCCGTCACCTTGAGGCTCTTGCCCTGGAGCAGGCCCATGTAGCCGTTCACGTAACAAATGATTTCCACCTTCGGTGCCTTGCGCGTGTAGGTTTCAATCAAATAGCCAATGGAGGCGCTCAGGCACGGAGCCAGGCCGCCGGCCGTCAGGATTCCAACTTTTTTCACATGCTTGTTCATAAATAATTATTCGGACTGCGACCACATAAACGAGGTGATCGCCGGATTTTGGTTTTGCGCTTTTCGGGAAAAGGGATCAACCGTTGATCTTTCTTTCAGAGGCACAGATCGCTGTCGGCCCATGATGCTTCAAACGCGTTTTAAGCTCAACTTTAAATCTCATTTCAGGAGAGCGCTCGTTGATGCACGGGACGCGGCAGGCAAAAGAACAGCACGAATAGCCACCGGACGAATATGACTCCAAAATGATCTCCGGCCAGCGGAATCAAATGCACAACCGGACGTTCGCAATGGGACCGGTTTTTTCTGGCATCACGCATCTGTGAATGGATACGCTTCGATCATCAATAGTTTTCGCCACATCAGGATGAACATAGCCGGAACAAGCCATGGTGCCGCGCTGCTTTGCGCGGTCTTTAGTTTGATGGCCGGCGCGGCCCCCTTAATGGCCGCGCCCACACGCGATCCGAACACGCCCGGATATGTCACGGCCAGGGAATTGCCGGATGGCACCAATGCGCCGGTGGATGCCAACGGTAATTTCATCCTTGGTCCCACCCACGTCCGCGCGCCGGAAATGGTTTTAAACACAAACGTGCCGCAAGGCACGGTGTTCGAGTTCACCATGAGTTCGGCGGACAGCAAAATTTATCCCGGCATCGCGCGCGAGCCGAATACGTTTGGCACACCCGACCCCGCCGACCCTGCCAAGCTCATCGTGACCACCAGTCATCCGGCACCTTACACGCGCCGCGTGGCGGTTTATGTTCCCAAGCAATACGTCCGGGGCACGGCCGCGCCGTTCATCGTCGGCGCGGACGGGCCGGACCGCCTGTTGTTCACCGCTTTGGATAATTTGATCGCGGAACAAAAAGTGCCGGTGATGATTGCCATCTCCATCGGCAACGGCAGCGGCGACGCCCAGGGCAGCGAACGCGGACTGGAATACGACACCCTGTCCGGCTTGTATGCCGAGTTCGTCGAGCAAGAGGTGCTGCCACTCGTGGAAGAGCAATGCCAGGTGAAATTGACCAAAGATCCCGACGCCCGCGCGACCATGGGCGGCAGTTCCGGCGGCTCCTGCGCCCTGATCATGGCGTGGTATCATCCCGAACTCTATCATCGCGTGCTGACTTATTCGCTAACGGCAGTGAACCAGCAATGGCCGCCGAATGCCAGAACCCCGCACGGCGCCTGGGAATTCCATGAACATCTCATCCCAAACAGCCCGCCCAAGCCCATTCGTATCTGGATGGAAGTCGGCGACCGCGACTTGTTTAATCCAAATATCATGCGCGACAACATGCACGACTGGGTCCTCGCCAATGAGAACATGGCAAAAGTTCTCGCCGAAAAAGGCTATCATTACCAGTTCGTCTTTGCCCGCAACGCCGCCCATGTGGACGGCAGAACGAAACAACAAACGCTGCCCGAAGCGCTCGAATGGCTCTGGCGGGATTACCGGCCTCCGATGAAGTAGCGGAGACTGGAATTAAGGCGGAAGCGCGGGGGAAACGGGTGACGGCTATGACAGTTCATTGAACAATCGAAGACCAACTCGCGCCATTTCAACTTCCGCTCCGGTCAATTACAATAAAACTTCCGTCCACCGCGACATGGCAATGGCCAATCCGAGTTGTCCGCGATTTGACCAAAGTTGAACTTTGATTGACCGAAGTCCGGCTTTGATCGGCCAGAGTTGGACTCTGAGATTCGAGAACCGAACAAGAGCGTCATGGAGCGCACTGGCTGGGCTGGTAATTTTGTGGGGTGAGGGGTGGAATAGTTCGGTGCGGAGTGCCGGATTGGGTTAGACTGTCAGACTGTGAAGATTCTCATCACCGGGGCCAACGGTTATATTGGTCGCCGCCTGATTCCCGTGTTGTTGGAACAGGGCCACGAATTGTTCTGCTGCGTGCGCGACAATGCGCGCTTCGACTGGCATCAGCGGCACGAACGCCTGCACACCCTCGAACTGGATTTTCTCAAAGCGGAACCGGCAGCGGAATTTCCCAAAGACCTCGACGTCGCGTTCTATCTCATCCATTCGATGAACAGTGTCATTGGCGATTTTGCGGCGCCGGAACGCCAGTCGGCCAACCGTTTCCGCGAACTGCTGGAACCAACCCGCTGTCGCCAGATTGTCTATCTCAGCGGCATCGTGAACGAAAAAAAGCTTTCCACCCATCTCTCCTCGCGGCTGGCGGTCGAGCAGATTTTGCGGTCCGGCCGCATTCCCTGCACCGTTTTGCGCGCCGGCATCGTGGTGGGTTCCGGGAGTGCCTCGTTCGAAATCATCCGCGACCTCGTCGAAAAACTGCCGGTGATGATCGCGCCGAAATGGTTGAAGACGCGCGGCCAGCCCATCGCCGTCCGCAATGTCATCCAGTTCCTTGTCGGCGTGATGCTGCGGGAAGAAACCTTCAACCAAGACTTTGACATCGGCGGTCCCGAGGTTTTGGACTACCGGCAAATGCTCACGCAATTCGCCGACGTGCGCGGCTTGCGGCGGCTCATCATCACCGTTCCGGTTATGACGCCGCGCCTTTCTTCCTACTGGCTTTACTTCATCACCTCCACGTCCTTTGCGCTGGCGGCCAATCTCGTGGACAGCATGAAGATTGACACCGTCCCGCGCAAAAATGATCTCGCTGAAAAACTCGGCATCACGCTCATCACTTACAAGCAGGCCGTGGCGCTTGCGCTGGAACGCATCGAATCCGGCAACGTCGTCAGCGGCTGGAAAGATTCCTTCGCCTCGTCCGGCGCGAGCCTGGCGCTGATGCACTCGGCCAATGTGCCGCAGCACGGCTGCTACACAGATGTGCGGACGCGAACCGTCACCGGTCGCGTGGAACCCGTCTGGCAACGCGTCTGGAGCATTGGCGGCGACACCGGCTGGTATTACGGCAACTGGCTTTGGACGTTGCGCGGCTTGCTGGACAAGCTGGTCGGCGGCGTCGGATTAAATCGCGGTCGCACCCAGGTGCATGACATCGCGCCGGGCGACGCCTTGGATTTCTGGCGCGTGCTCGTGGCGGACAAGCAGGCCAAACGACTTTTATTATTTGCCGAAATGCGTCTGCCCGGCGAAGCGTGGCTCGAATTTCAAATTCTCCCGACGAAGGACGGCGACCAACTCATGCAGACCGCCACGTTCCGCCCGCGCGGCGTTTTGGGCCGTCTCTACTGGTATGCCGTGCTGCCGTTTCACCACTTCATCTTCAACGGAATGATCAACGCGCTGACCCGACCGGATTGACCGGTTGCCAAGGGTGGCTGACCGATTGCTTGAGCTAAACATTGCGCTAAATCGCGATGGGTTTCACGCATATGAGTAAAGGAATAGTTTAATTCTTCGCCGCCGCCAACTCTTCCTCGAAATCCACGATCTCTTTGATCTGCACCAGAAACCAGCGGTCAATTTTCGTGAGGTTGAAAATCTCCTCGATGGTGAAGCCGGCACGTAGGGCGTGATGGTCAGCGCTTTTTGGCCTTGGGCTTGTCGTCGTCATATTTCACATGGAACCCGATTTCTCGTTTGGGCTTGGCTGGCGGTGACATTAACTGCCGGATGGCATCAAAGACAACTTTGAACTGCGCGTCATATTTCTTCTCCAACGTTTCCAACTTGCGCGCAAGTTCCACGTTGGACGACAGCATCTGCCGCAACCGCACGAAGGCGCGCATGATCTCGATGTTCACCTGAACGGAACGGTCGCTGTTCAAGACGCTCGATAGCATTGCCACGCCTTGTTCCGTAAAAGCGTATGGTGGTATGCGAACGCCACCCCAACTTGAAATCACAAATTGTGATTTCAAGTTTTCCCATTCTTCAGCCGAGAGCTGGAACATGAAGTCGTCCGGAAAACGATTTAGATTTCGCTTTATGGCCTGAATCAAGGCGCGCGGCTCAACGTGGTAGAGATTTGCCAGTTCGGTGCTCAACATCACCTTGTGACCGCGAATCAAGAGGATGGAACGGTCGATTCGTTCCAACGGAATGACATTCGCAATCGCACTCATAAAATTAGTTCTTGGCCGTGGCGAGTTCTTCCTCGAAATCCACGATCTCTTTGATCTGCACTAGGAACCAGCGGTCGATTTTCGTGAGGTTGAAAATCTCCTCGATGCTGAAACCGGCGCGCAGGGCGTGGCGGATGAAGAAGATGCGTTCGGCGTTGGGCACGCTCAGTTTGCGGCTGATGACGTCGCGCGGGAGGATGTCGCGGTCGCCATAGACTTCCGTGCCGATGCGCCAGGGTTTGCCGTCGCCGCCCAGGCCGCTGCGGCCAATCTCCAGCGAACGCAGGCATTTTTGCAGGCTTTCCTTGAACGTGCGCCCGATGGCCATCGCTTCGCCCACGCTTTTCATCTGCGTGGTGAGCGTGGGGTCGGCCTGCGGGAACTTCTCGAAGGCAAAGCGCGGAATCTTGGTGACGACGTAATCAATGCTCGGCTCGAAGCTCGCGGGGGTTTCGCGCGTGATGTCGTTCTTGAGTTCGTCAAGCAGGTAGCCGACGGCGAGTTTGGCGGCGATCTTCGCGATGGGAAAGCCGGTGGCCTTGGACGCGAGCGCGGAGCTGCGGCTGACGCGCGGGTTCATCTCGATGATGACCATGCGG
>Ga0302319_10001945_pt1 | contig 45586 bp, 50 predicted proteins | sample Bog_T0_2_FD_203319 | JGI IMG/M metagenome (GOLD analysis project Ga0302319, IMG submission 203319) | Peat permafrost microbial communities from Stordalen Mire near Abisko, Sweden - Bog_T0_2 | ecosystem: Environmental > Terrestrial > Soil > Wetlands > Peat | place: Sweden: Abisko, Stordalen Mire...
GTTTGCCAGTTAAACGCCCACCGCAAGGCGCGTTCCATCGCCAAGAAGATTCCGGATCGCATCGTCTTGGGCGCGGACACGCTTGTTTTCCTGGACAACGAGATTTTGGGCAAGCCCCGCGACCTGGCCGAAGCTCAGCTCATGCTGGGCCGATTGCAGGGCCGCACCCATCAGGTGGTCACCGGCGTCAGCTTGATCCATCTGCGCACTCATCGGGAAAAACTGTTTGCCACCAGCACCGATGTGCTTTTTCATCCGTTGGAGCCGGACCAGATTAACGATTACCTCACCGCCATCGATCCCCTCGATAAAGCGGGCGGGTACGCCGTCCAAGACCACGGTGAGCAGATCATCTCCGAAATTTCCGGCTCATTCAGCAACGTCGTCGGCCTCCCCGTCGAATCCCTGCGCGCCGAATTGCAATCCTGGGAACTGCACAACTGGGACTAGCCGCTGAAGGTGGGGCGCGTCACTCCGTGCGCGCCGTCGGCGCTAGCGGTGAACCAACCCATTATCTCAATTATTCGGCGTAATCTCACCCCTCACCCCGGCCCTCTCCCCGTTGCGGGGCAGGGAGAATTGTCCACCGTTGATTGGTCATGCTTCGCGACCAAATCGGTTTCATGGGTTCAGTGCGAGAATTTTGTTTCGGGGAACCTTTACCTGTTTTCTTCTCTCCGCGCCTCCGCGTCTCCGCGTGAACTTTTTTTGCGCAGGTCCGTGGCGTGAGATCGCGAACTAGCTCGATAGCCTTTACGCCCCCATCTTCGTCAACGCCACCTCGATCCGCTGCATTACCCGTTCCTTCCCCAAGACTTCCAGCAAATGGTACAGGCTCGGCCCCGACGGCTTGCCCGTGACCGCGAGCCGGCACGGATGAACCAACACCCCCGCCTTTACGCCCAACGATTTTGCGGTCTCTTTCAGCGCGGCCTCCAAAGCTTCCGTCTTGAAGGCGGGCGCCGCGTGGAACGTATCGCGCAACTTTTCCAGGCGCGGTTTGTTGTCCGGAACAAAATCTTTCGCAGCCGCCTCGGCATCGTATTCAATCTGATCCGTGAAATAAAAACCGGCGTATCCCGGAAGCTCATTGAACGTTTTGAATTTGCCCACGCATGTGTTCAGCGCCGCCTTGACATAATCGAGCGGGAACAAATTCGTGTTGAAGCCTGCCTTCGCGAAACTGTGCACCGCCAGCTCATAAAAACGATCGGGAGCAAGGTCCCTGGCGTATTCGCCCTCGAGCCAAAGTAATTTTTCATAATCAAACCGGGCATTGTGACGCAGAATTTGCGGCAAGTCGAAACGCTCGATTGTTTCCGCCAGCGACATCTTCTCACGGTTGTCCTTCGGCGACCAGCCCAGCAGGCAAAGGTAATTCACCACCGCCTCCGGCAAAAAGCCGTCATCCAGGTAGCTCATCAAGGAAGCGCCTTGGTCCCGTTTGCTCATTTTGGAACCGTCCCCGTTTAAGATCAGCGGAATATGTGCGTAATGAGGCGGCTTAACCCCGAACGCCTTAAACAGGGCGATATGTTTGGCAGTGTTAGTGAGGTGGTCCTCCCCGCGAATCACGTGGGTGATGTCCATTTCCAAATCGTCGATGACATTGACCAGATGAAAAACCGGTTCACCGTCCGAGCGCAAAATGACAAAGTCAGGATCGACCTCTTCGCGGTCCGTCAGTTTTCGCACGACGTCACCGACCACAAGATCGGGAATGGTGACCGGCTCCCGTTGCATCCTAAACTTAACCGCACCTTCATGTTCGTAAGCCAGCCCGTGCGAGAGCAGCGCTTCCACCCGGCGCTGATAATTGGTTTTCCTCTGGGATTGGAAATAGGGCCCACAATTACCTTTGCAGGGCCCGGTGGCATCACCCGTCAACGGACCTTCATCCCAATCCAACCCGAGCCACCGCAAACCGTTCAGAATGACATCTACCGCTTCCTGCGAGTTGCGGGCGGCGTCCGTGTCCTCAATGCGCAAAATGAATGTCCCCCCCGTATGACGGGCATAGAGCCAGTTAAACAAGGCCGTCCGGGCACCGCCGATATGCAGATAACCGGTCGGTGACGGAGCAAAGCGAACACGAGGTTTCATAATTTCTGTGCTTTCGTTATCGATATTTATTGAACAAATCAAAAACAAGTAGCAGCGCCCCTTGCGATGCGCACTGCCCTAACGTTCAATCGTTCGGTGAAAGTATCAGACCGGAAGGGCGCTGAAAAGCCTCAGAAAACCGTTCCTGAGATGCGGCGGCATTTGACGCGGGCTTAGGGAAGGAATAAATCTGCCGAGACATGAAAACGCCGTACCAAAGTGCGGACATGCTGCAGCGTCAGTTGCCGTTGGCCGCGCAGAATCATTGCGCCCAAGGTTCGATGAACGCCCAATTTTCGAAATGCAATTGTGTTGCCCGTTGAATGGTTGCAGGAGGCAACCCACTTTTTAAGCATTGCGACCTGAGCTGAGGCTATTTCTTCGGGGGGCGATCAAGAACGACCGCACTTGTTGAACTGCCGCCGCGAAGCTGACTGATCGCGGTGACGCTGCCACTGCATTTTGAACACGGCCACGCACGCCAGCGAAGTCCCTCACCACTTGGGGGGGGACGCAAACTCGAACTTGCGTTGTTTTCTGCGTGAAACTCACTCGACCAAAATATTATTAAACGGTGATTATGCAAGCCCGTACCTCAGGCCAAAAAAGCGACTCAACACAGCGGGAGAGTGGGCCGACACGGTCAAAATGGCATAAACGGAAGCTGAAAAAAATAATGCTCCCAGTCCGGACCAAGCTTGAATCCCGCCAACCTTAATTATTTTTTTCCGGCGTCCATTTGAAACGGGCCGACAGAAAGGACTGGATCTGGCCATCGAATTCGGCCTGTTCCCGTTCCGCCAGGCGGTCGCGCAAGCGTTTCAGGCTGGCTTCCCGTTCCCCGATGATCTGGCGCAGCAAATCCAGAGGCATGGCCGAATAGGGCCCTTTGACGTCGCTTTTCTTCGCTTCTTCCGTAAAATGATGGATGGTTTCCGCGTATTCGAGCAGATAGTCCACCGTTGCGTTGTCCTCACAAACCCACTTGCGCGGCTGGCGCGTGGCTTCGTTCAGCTTGGTCGGTTTTGAACGTTTTTTCATAGTTTGTCTCGCTGGTTTTACCGTGCCTCTCAGCCTTTTCGGCTTGTCCGCCGCGCGGGGCCGGAATGGCCTCCGAAACAGCTAATCCTTTAATCGGCATTTTTTCCGGCGACTTGAGCCCGGGAACGAGCAAACTTTGAAAACAATTTTAATTGGCCGCGCTGCGGCGCGGGAGACCATTGATTAACGTTAATATTTTAACGAATTGAGCAGGTTGCTGGATTAAATCTGCCAAAAAAAAGGCGCCCCGAAAAGATCGGAGCGCCTGATTGGAAAGGAGGACGACTAACCGCCAAGGATCGCATCCTTGGCGGCTTTGGCCACGCGGAATTTGACCACTTTCTTGGCCTTGATCTGGATTTCTTCGCCAGTCTTCGGATTCCGGCCGAGGCGCGCCGCGCGATTCTTCAGCACCAGCTTGCCGATTCCCGGCAGGGTGAAGGTGTCTTTGGCGTGTTTGTAGGCGAGGCTCGCAATGAGATCGAGGATTTCTACGGCCTGCTTCTTGGAGATTTCTGATTTTTCCGCAATGGTCGCGGCTAATTGAGCTTTGGAGAGTGCTTTTCCCATACGTGTTGATTTCTATTTGTTAAATGTTGTGTGCGTCAAAAAACACTGACGTAAGGCGAATTAAAGAACTTTGCGGAATTCGTGCAAGAAAAAAACTTAAATATTTGTCAATTCCGCCGGTTTTATGCGGCCAAGCTTGACTTCATCCCCTATTTTCCGACCATCCGATTGTGGCGCTGTTTACCATCAAGTGCGATTTCCGCTATGAGATTGTCCGCAAGATCTTTGAGGGCGGGATGGGGATCGTCTACGAAGCCGAGCAGCAGGGCGCCCGCGATTTTGTCAAACGCGTGGCGATCAAAATTATTCGCCCCAATTTCGCCAGCCAGAAAATGTTCATCGAGAATTTCATCGGTGAGGCCAAACTGGTCGCCGATTTGATTCATACCAATATCGTTCAGACGTACCACCTGGGCGAAACCAACGGCGTTTGCTTCATCTGCATGGAGCTGATCCGCGGCGTGAATCTCGAGCAGTTTTCCAATCAATTGGAAGGGCGGGCTCAGGTTCTTCCGCGCGAGCTCGCCGTGTTCATCGCCAGCCGGATCGCCCGCGGCCTCGCCTACGCGCATTCCAAGGGCGATAAGGACGGCAAGCCCCTCGGCATCGTCCACCGGGATGTCAGCTTCAAGAATATCATGATCGCTTTTGAAGGCGATGTGAAGCTCACCGATTTCGGCATCGCCAAGGCGCGCGGATTCCTCTCCGATCAGGAGGGCGAGGTGGTCGCCGGCAAACCGGACTACATGAGCCCCGAACAGGCGGATTTTCAGATTACCGACCGCCGGTCCGACCTGTTTTCCGCCGGCATCGTCCTGTCCCATTTGTTGCTCGGCCGGAATATTTTCAAGGGCGCCAGCGCGGATGAATCGCGTCACCGGATTTTAAACCAGCCCATTCCCGACTTCCGGGCGCTCGACAGCCGCATTGACGCCGAGTTGAATGACATTCTTCACCATTGCCTGGCCCGCGATCCCAATCGCCGTTACCCGAACGCCGACCAGATGATGTACGAGCTGGAGTATTACATGTACCATGCCGGTTACGGCCCGACCAATGAAACGCTCGGCAAATTCATTCGCGACCTGTTTGACCGGCCGCTGCCCGATGAAGTGACGCGCAAAAGTTTGGTTGGCAAAACCGCGTTTCTGGACGAAACTTCCGGGGTTAAAAACGTGAAGCCTAAGATTCCATGAGCCGGGTTAATTCGTCCATCGTCAAGCTGGGATTGATCCAGACCACCGCTTCCGCCCAGCCCGCAGAAAATTTGAAGCGGACCCTGGGTTTGGTGGAGCGTGCCGCCCGCTCGGGAGCCCAGGTCATTTGCACCCAGGAACTGTTCCGTTCCCAATATTTTTGCCAGAGCGAAAATCATGATTTTTTCTCGCTCGCGGAAAAGATTCCCGGCCCCACCACCGCCGCCCTCCAGAAGCTCGCCAAGAAACATCAGGTCGTCATCATCGCTTCCCTCTTCGAAAAACGTGCCGCCGGCGTTTATCACAACACCGCCCCCATCATCGATGCCGATGGTTCGTTGTTGGGTATCTATCGTAAGATGCACATACCCGACGACCCGCTGTTTTACGAAAAATTTTATTTTACGCCCGGCGATCTCGGCTTCAAGGTTTGGCCTACCCGCTACGGGAAACTGGGCGTCCTGATTTGCTGGGATCAATGGTATCCCGAAGCCGCCCGCTTGACCGCCATGCAGGGCGCGGAAATTTTATTCTATCCCACCGCCATCGGCTGGCATCCCAGTGAGAAAAAGGAATACGGCGAACGGCAACACGGCGCCTGGGAAACCATTCAACGTTCCCATGCCGTGGCCAACGGCTGTTTCGTTGCGTCCGTGAATCGGATCGGCCATGAGATTATTCCCAGCGTCGGCGGTCCCGGACTCGAATTCTGGGGGCAAAGTTTTGTGGCCGGCACCTCCGGCGAAATTCTCGCCAGGGCCTCCGTCGATCAGGAAGAAATTCTGATCGTGCCCGTCGATCTGGCTAAAGTCGACCTCACCCGGACCCACTGGCCTTTCCTGCGCGACCGCCGCATCGACGCCTACGGCGACTTGACCAAACGGCTGATCGATTGATGGAAAGTTGCAACGAGACGGCGATTTCAGAAAAGTAATGTTGGCGCGTTCAACTCTTGAAACTGATTCATGTGGTCGCGGGGGACCTCCGGAAATAGACTGAGATATCCCAACGCGGCGCCCTCTCCTCTAACGAGGAGAGGGGCAGGGTGAGGAGTGAGATCGCGCAAGTCGTAGGAAATCAGAACCCACATTTTGAGGTCCATGCAAAGTCCCCAGTTCCATTCAGACCTGCTCACCGCCCGTGAACCTGACCGGGGTAGGGCGGGCAGTCCTCTGCACGCCTTCGTAGCAATGCCGATGGCCAAACAAATAACAGTGATGGCCGAATGCAGTCGTGTCGCCCAGCGGAGGGGAGAGGTTTTTGGTGAGGGATGGGCATGTCTCACCCGCAACGAGCGACCAACAAGCACAGAACCTAGCAAGCTATGAGTTCACCTCCTGCAGATGGTAATTCAAGACTAACTTGGATAACCGGGGCCCGCGGTCTGATTGGAAATTATTTGGTTCAATCGGCGGCGCGATTTGCTCCGCACCGCCGCATTCGGGCCCTGACTCGTGATCAATTGGATTTGCTCGATTTCGCCGCCGTCCAGCGTGAATGCAAAAAGGACCGTCCGGAACTCATCATCCATTGCGCGGCCATTACCGTCGTCGCCGATGCCCAGAAAAACCCCGCCCTGGCCCGGCAGGTAAACGTCGACGTCACCCGTTGCCTCAATGATCTGGCCGCCGATATCCCCCTGATTTTCTTTTCCACGGACTTGGTGTTCGACGGCCGAAAAGGCGATTACGTGGAAACCGATGCCGTTAATCCGTTGCACCTTTATGGTGAGAACAAAGTCGAAGCGGAGCATATCGTTTTATCGGCCCACCGCCATTTAGTCGTTCGCACGTCGATCAACGGTGGCAAATCCCTCACCGGAAACCGCGCGTTCAACGAACAATTGCGGCGTTCGCTGCGTGGGGCAGGGGAGGTCATGAAATTATTCACTGACGAATTTCGGTGCCCCATCCCCGCCGAAGAAACGGCGCGCGCCGTCTGGGAACTGGCGGAAAAAAAATGCGGCGGAATTTACCACGTCGCCGGCGCGGAAAAATTGTCCCGCTCACAAATCGGTCAACTCCTCGTGAAAAACTGGCCTGAGATCAGCGTGAAATTGGAATCCGGCTCCGCCCGCGAATTCCCCGGACCACCCCGCGCCCTCGACACTTCCCTGAACATAGCCAAAGCTCAGTCAATATTGTCACGCCCACTCCCCCGCCTGACCCAGTGGCTGGCCCACAACCCCATGGCATTTTAAGCTGTCCGTTCGGCGCCAGCCGGCTCCGTTGTAGCGGCAGCCATCCTGGCTGCCGTGGAGCCGGGCGTCCCGCCCGGCGGCCAAACCGTACGTCGACAAACCCGCTCCCCTTCGCACTCCCCCCTTCGAACCGTGTCGTCCCGATTTATGAATGAGTCGGCTCTAAACCAATGTGCCAGCTCGCCCGTTATTGATTTAACCCGAAGAATATCGCTCCGCACGCCCCTCAAATGCGTCCGACATTTCGTGTTAGCCGCTAACGTGCAATCCTCGAAAGCAGCGCTATAATTTTCATAAAAGACTCATGAAAACCTTCTCCAGTCTGGGATCATTCCGGGTGGATCGGGCGACCCGCCCGATTTGGTGGGCAACCTGCCCTCCAACCCGGCCAACCGTTGCTTATTCGGATCCGAACTCGACTCGCCCGCCAATGGTTCGTTCCCCATCTGGTCAATCCCGTCAATCCTGTCAAATTCCGAACCCTCACCGCATCGTCACGCCCTTCGGCAAGCGAACCGGCAGCACCTCAGCGATTGGAAACCAGCATGCCAAGACGGAACGTGTGCTTTCTCCGAAGTCGTGGACTCGGCATTCGCATGTGCCGCGGCCGGCAGACCGCATTGGATCCAAGGCCCGCTTTGCGCGTGCGCCGCAGTGGAGAGACTGCGTTGGTTCCCCGACACTGTGCACCTGGCATTCGCATGTGCCGCAGTCGGGAGACTGCATTGGATCCAAGCCCCGCTTGGCGCATTTGGGTCCAGCGTCACGCTGGTTGAGGGTCTTTAAGCGAATTTAAGCCATTTTAAGCATCAAAATTTTTTTCGGCGAAAACCGTTCCCACGCAATCAAAGAAAAGGGGCAGGTTGCCCAGGGCTTTTTTCCATTCAAAACTCATAGCTTATCATTCATAATTTGCGTTCCATGGAACAATCAACACGAGCCTATCGTGGCCGACTGGCGCCGTCGCCCACCGGCTTGCTGCATTTGGGGCATGCCCGAACCTTCTGGCAGGCCCAGCAGCGCGCGCGACAGCACGGCGGGGAACTCATTCTGCGCAACGAAGACTTGGATCGCAGCCGCTGTCGGCCGGAATTCGTCACCACCATGATCGAAGACATGCATTGGTTGGGCCTCGAATGGAGCGAAGGACCCGACCGCGGCGGTCCCTTCGCACCCTATAATCAAAGCGACCGAATACACCACTATCGCGCCGCCCTTGAACAGTTGCGGCAACAAGATCTGATTTATCCTTGTGCCTGTTCGCGAAAAGACATTCAACAGGCGGTTTCCGCGCCTCAAACTGGCGATGATGACCCCATATATCCCGGCACCTGCCGATCAAAACGGGCGGAGGACCTCGTCGGCCGGCAATTCGCGTGGCGATTCCGGGTGCCCGATGGTGAGGCGATTACGTTTATGGACAACAATTTAGGCGGCCAAAAGTTTGTGGCTGGACGCGATTTTGGCGATTTTGTCGTATGGCGTCAGGACGATGTTCCGGCCTATCAGCTGGCGTGTGTCGTCGATGATGTGGCGATGAAAATCACCGAGGTCGTTCGGGGCGCGGATTTACTGGTTAGCACCGCCCGCCAAATTCTTTTATATCGCGCTTTTGGGGTTTTACCACCGCAGTTTTTCCACTGCGAACTCGTTTTGGACGGCGAAGGGAAGCGCCTCGCTAAACGCCACGACAGCTTGAGTTTACGCGGCTTTCGCGAACAAGGTAAAACGCCCGAATGCATCCGAAAATCCGTTGTTAATTGATTAGTTTGACTAATTTTAAAATTTAAAAAAAAAGGCTTGTGAAAAATTTCACGATGGGGCAATTTGTCTTTCCTGTGGCACCCCACGGTACTCAACCCGCGGGGGTTTTGTCGTCAGAATTGAATTTTTTGTGATTCGTTTTTATAAACTGGTCCTTGTTATTGCGATCTGTGCATTTGCATTGGTCGCCCAGCTTTCTGCCCAGCCGGCGACGACCGCCGCCGGGGCAGCGAATGCTGCTGTCGAAGCCGCTGGGCCCTTGGTGCCACAGTCGGCTCCCACACTCTTTCATATTGGACCGCTGCCCGTAACCAATTCCATGATTGTTACTTGGATAGTTGCGGCGCTCATCATTATTGTGGTTCGGCTGACGACTTGGAAGGTCAAGGATGTGCCGACAACCGGCCAGAATCTCATGGAGACGGTGGTCGAAGGCTGGGAAAGTTTGATGGGCAACGTTTTGGAGCCGAAAGTCGTTAGATGGGTGTTTCCTTTTGCCACGACTTTTTTCCTCTTCATTGTCGCCTGTAATTTCACCGATCTGTTTCCCGGCGTTGGCAGTATTGGTTATGGTCACGCGGATTCTTCCTCCTCCTTGCCTTTCGCGGTGTCGCACGTAGAGAAACCGCTTTTCCGTCCGCCTACGAGCGACGCAAATCTCACGACCGCCATGGCTGGAGTCTTTTTTGTGATGAGCATCTTTTGGGCGTTGCGTTACAATGGGCCGATTGGTCTCCTGAAGCACATTTTTGGGGTGAAGGTGGATACCAATAAATATACTTTTGTCCCGCTATTGCTGTTGTTCATGTTTGTTGGTGCGATCGAAACATTCTCAATATTGTTTATTCGACCGGTAGCGTTGTCGCTACGTCTATACGGAAACATATTTGCCGGCGAAACAATGCTTACCATGGCGATGTCTCAAAAATCTATTTTGCTGGCCACACTGTTGGCTGTACCCGGGTATTTTTTCGAAACTGTGGTTTGCTTGTTGCAGGCGTTTGTATTCGCAATGTTGACGGTGGCATTTGCCAGCACTCTTTGTACACACTCTGATGAGGAACATGGCCATTGATTCGAATTTAAATTTTACGGCTGCTGGCAGGCCCAGTCAGTTGTGATTAACCAAAACAATAAATAAATAGATAAGCATATGATGCTCGCAGAAGTGACAGGTTTTACAGGTAATATTCATATCGGTCTGGCCTTTGGTGGTGCGGCAATTGGCATCGGCATTGCCGCTGCCGGTGCCGTTATGGCCATTGGCCGTAACCCTGGCGCATACGGCAAAATCTTTCAGACAATGTTGATCGGTATGGCATTGGCTGAGGGGCTCGCGTTTATGGCTTGGCTGCTGGTCCACTAAAAGAATTCGGATATGTTTGACACACTCGGCATTCAGTGGCCAAAGTTGATCGCGCAGTTGATCAACTTTTCCATCGTACTTTTTGTATTGTGGAAATTTGCCTTCAAACCGATCTTCGGCATGTTGGACGCCCGCAAGAATAAGATCGCCGAGGGTTTGACGAACGCCGACAAGATCAAGGCGCAGCTTGCCCAAACTGAGGCGGACCGCCAGCGCATTCTGGCCGATGCCGGCGACAAAGCGAACAAGATCATCGAAGAGGCCCGGGCTGCTGCCGCTCGGGTGAGCGAGCTGGAAACCCAGAAGGCCATCGCCGCCGCCGAGCAAATCATTGCCAAGGCGCGCCAAGCCGCCCTTCAGGATCATGCCCGCATGCTTGCCGAATTGAAGCGCGAAGTCGGACGTCTCGTGGTTCAAACCACCACCACCGTCACCGGCAAAATCTTGACCTCCGACGATCAACGCCGCTTGACCGAGGAAACCGAACGCCAGCTGGCGTAAGTCCGCAAGTTCTGAATCGAATCAGGAATGAAGATCTCCAAACAGGCCCAACGTGATGCGCGGCAATTATTCCGCAATTGTCTGGTCAATGACTTGCTGGACGAGAATCGCGTGCGTCAGACGGTTTCCCTGCTTTTGGCCAAGAAACCGCGCGGCTATGCCGGCATTCTGGATCGTTTCCTGCGCTTGATGAAGCTTGAGATCGCCCGTCATGCGGTCAAAGTGGAAAATGCCGTGGAAACCACTCCCGCCGAGAGGCAGCAACTTCAGTCGCACTTGGAACGGAAATACGGCGCCGGATTGAATATTCAATATTTCGTCAACCCGGCATTGATCGGCGGAACGCGCATCCAGGTCGGCAGCGACCTGTACGATGGCAGCGTCAAAACCCGCCTGGAAAAATTGGAACAGAGTTTTTAACGGATACTATGAGTAATTTGTTGCAAGAAATTGAAGCCCAGATCGCAGGCGCACAGACTGCGGTCAATAAACAAAATATCGGCGTCGTCCGCGAAATCGGTGACGGCGTGGCCAAGATTGAAGGCCTCACCGACACGATGCTCAACGAGATGCTCGACTTCGGCAATGGAATCATCGGCCTGGCCCTGAATTTGGAGGAGACCGAGGTCGGCGCCATTGTCTTGGGTGACTACACCAAGATCAAGGAAGGCACCGAAGTTCGCACCACCGGCAAACTGCTGCAGGTCCCCGTCGGCCGCGGCTTGCTCGGCCGCGTCGTTAATGCCCTCGGCCAGCCTTTGGATGGCAAAGGCCCAATTCAAGAAACCACTTTCTATCCCGTCGAAAAAATCGCCCCGGGTATCATCAAACGCCGCCCGGTGAGCCAGCCGCTCCAGACCGGTATCATGGCCATCGACGCCATGATTCCCATTGGCCGCGGCCAGCGCGAATTGATCATTGGCGACCGCTCGACCGGCAAGACTACCATCGGTGTGGATACCATGATCAATCAGGCCCGCATCAACAAAGCGGCCGAAGAAGCCGGTGACAAATCGTTCCGCCCGATCTACAGCATTTACGTGGCCGTCGGCCAGAAGCAATCGAACATCGCCCGCGTCATTGGTATCTTGGAAGAAGCCGGCGCGTTGCCCTACACGATCGTCGTGGTGGCCTCTGCTTCCGATTCCGCTTCCAACCAGTATCTGGTGCCCTTCGTCGGCGCCGCCATCGGCGAGTGGTTCATGGATAATGGCCAGGACGCCCTGATTATTTACGACGATCTTTCCAAGCACGCCGTCGCCTATCGCCAGGTGTCGCTTATTCTTAAGCGCCCGTCCGGCCGCGAAGCGTATCCCGGTGACGTGTTTTATCTCCACAGCCGTTTGCTGGAACGCAGCGCGCGGGTGGGTGAAAAGTATGGCAACGGTTCACTGACGGCCTTGCCCATTATCGAAACTCAGGCGGGTGACGTCTCCGCTTACATTCCCACGAACGTGATTTCCATCACGGACGGCCAGATTTATCTGGAAACCGATTTGTTCTATCAAGGCGTGCGTCCGGCCATTTCCGTCGGTCTTTCAGTGTCTCGTGTCGGTTCCGCTGCGCAGGTCAAAGCCATGAAACAGGTGGCCGGTCGGATCAAGGGTGATCTGGCCCAGTTCCGCGAGCTGGCGGCGTTCGCCCAGTTCGGCTCGGACCTCGATGCGAAAACCCAGGCATTGTTGGAACGCGGCAAGCGCATCGTCGAATTGTTCAAGCAGAACCAATACCATCCGCTCCCGTTGGAAATGCAGGTCCTGGTTCTCTGGGCCGCCCAGAATAATTTCCTAGACGATGTTCCGGTGGAAAAGATCAAGGATTTCCAGGCCAAGTTGTCTGATTTCTTCCTCACCCGCAAAACCGAGGTGCTGGCCAAAATCCGCAACGAAAAAGCCATCAGCGATGCCATCGGTGCCGACCTCAAGGCCGGAGTCACCGAGTTCAAGCAGAGCTATCGCTAATTATTTTCCATGCCCAGCACGCGCGACATACGCCGGCGAATCAAGTCGGTCAAGAACACCGCCCAAATCACCAAGGCCATGCAAATGGTCGCGGCGGCCAAGATGCGCCGGGCGCAGCAGGCCGCCTTGGTGGGCCGTCCGTACGCTCAGCTGTTGAATGAAATGATGGCGGAAGCCGCCACCCGCTCGGTCGGTTTCGATCATCCGCTGCTCCAAACCCGCCCGGTGGCCAAACGCGCGGTCGTCCTCATCGGCACCGATCGCGGCCTGTGCGGCGGTCTGAACAACAATTTGTTCCGCGAAGCCTCCAAGTTTGACAAGCAGACCACCGTGTTCGTGACCGCCGGGCGCAAAGCCGCCCAGTTTGTTTCCCGAACCAGGCGGAATCTGGCCGCCGAATTCTCCTACAAGGATAACCCGACCTTTGCCGAGGCCCGCGCGATCTCGAAGTTCGTCCAGCAAATGTTTTTAAATGGTGAGGTCGATGCGGTGAGCATTTTGTATCCCCGCTTCATCAATACCTTGACCCAGCAGCCGCAGACCGTTCCCTTTCTGCCCATTGGCGTTATTTCCGGCGCCACCGCCGGTGTGAACGCTCCGCCTGCGCCATTGACCGCCGGAACGCGCTCGGATGTTTTTGAGTTTGAGCCGGATGAAGAAACCGTCTTGGGCGAACTGCTGCCGCACAGCCTGAATTTCCAGATGCACCAGTTCTTGCTCGAAACCAAGGCGAGCGAACAAAGCGCGCGCATGGTGGCGATGAAAAACGCCACGGATAACGCCAAGCAGATCATCAAGGACCTGACGCTCGAATATAACAAATTGCGCCAGGCGAATATCACCAAGGAACTGTTGGAAATAACCACCGCCCAAATGGCTGTCGGTTGATGCAATCGTAAAGAAATTTTAAGCACATGAGCAAAGGCAAAATCGTTCAAATCATTGGCCCGGTGGTGGACGTCGCGTTCCCCGACCAGCTTCCCGCGATTTACAACGCGCTGACCGTGGAATACAACCTGCCCGGTGGAGGCCCGACCAGGCTGACGCTGGAAGTCCAGCAGCACCTCGGCGATAATTGGGTGCGGGCGGTCGCCATGAGCACCACCGAAGGACTGAAGCGCGGCTACGAAGTCACCGATACCGGCGCTCCCATTTCCATGCCCGTCGGCCAGGCCGTCATGGGCCGCGTGTTCAATGTCACCGGCGATGCCGTGGATGAACAGGGCCCCATCGTGGCCGACAAATATTATCCCATTCACCGCGCCGCGCCCGCGCTGATCGACCAGTCCACCAACCCCCAGATTCTCACCACCGGTATCAAGGTCATCGACCTGATTTGCCCCTTCCTCAAGGGTGGCAAAGTCGGCGCTTTTGGTGGCGCCGGCGTCGGCAAGACCGTTGTGATCATGGAATTGATCAACAATATCGCCAAATTGCACGGCGGTGTTTCGATGTTCGCCGGCGTCGGTGAGCGTACCCGTGAAGGCAACGATCTTTACAACGAAATGATCGAAGCGGATGTGATCAAAGTGAAAAAAGATGACAAGGGTCATGCGATTCACGGCGAAAATGGTCTCCCGATCATTGTTGAAGGCTCCAAAATCGGGTTGGTTTACGGCCAGATGAACGAACCCCCCGGCGCCCGTTTGCGCGTGGCCCTGTCCGCGCTTGCCGTCACCGAATATTTTCGTGACGAAAAGAACCAGGACGTGCTGCTGTTCGTCGACAACATTTTCCGTTTCTCCCAGGCCGGTTCCGAAGTGTCCGCCTTGCTGGGACGCACGCCGAGCGCCGTCGGTTATCAGCCGACGCTCGCCGCGGAAATGGGCGACTTGCAGGAACGCATCACCTCGACCAAGAAGGGTTCCATCACCTCGTTCCAAGCTGTGTATGTGCCGGCCGACGATTTGACCGACCCGGCGCCCGCGACGACCTTCGCGCATTTGGATGCCACCATCGTCTTGGAACGTTCGATCGCTGAATTGGGCATTTTCCCCGCCGTCGATCCGCTGGCTTCGAACTCCCGTGCGCTCGCGCCCGAGATCGTTGGTCAGGAACATTACGAGGTTGCCCGTGGCGTGCAGAAAGTGTTGCAACGGTACAAGGATTTGCAGGACATCATCGCCATCTTGGGCATGGATGAACTTTCGCCGGACGACAAGCTCACGGTTTATCGTGCGCGTAAAATCCAGCGTTTTCTCAGCCAGCCCTTCACCGTCGCGCAGGTCTTTACCGGCCGCGAAGGCAAGCAGGTGCCCGTCGCCGAAACCGTTCGCGCCTTCAAGGAAATTCTCGCCGGCAAGCACGACGACGTGCCCGAGCAGAACTTCTACATGAAGGGTGGCATCGACGAAATCAAAGAGTGATCCGGATGCGCGCAGTTCGCTGCGCGCCCACTAAAAAATGGCTGCCACGCTTAAACTCGAAATCGTCACCCCCGAAGCAAAAGTGTATTCGGAAGACGTGGAAATGGTGACCCTCACCGGCATTGACGGTGAAATGGGCATTTATCCCGAACACATGCCGCTGATGACGCAACTCGTCGCCGGCGAAGTGATTGCGCGGAAAAACGCCCAGGATATCTTCCTAGCCGTTGGTGATGGTTTTGTGCAGATCACCGGCGATCGCGTGGCCATTTTGACCGACATGGCCGTGAAAGCCGACGAAATCGACGAGGCCAAAGCCGAAGAAGCGATGAAAAAGGCTGAAGCCCGGCTTGCGGAAAAACATAGCGACGAAGAAGCCGCCGCCATTCATGCCTCCATCGCCCACGCCGCCGCCCAGCTAAAGGTCAAACGCCTTCGCAAAAAGTAGTCCGTTGCACGCCATTGTAGCTGCGTCAATTGCGAAGAAATAGTGACGATGGCCGATAGCGTTTCCCTCGCCCCTCAAACGAGAGGGATTAAGGGTGAGGGGTGAGGCCGCGTAAGACGTTGAAAATCAGTACCCACATTTAGGTTCATTGCGAGTGCCCTGTTCCATTCACACCTGCATGCCGCCCATGAACCTTATCAGTTCGCCCCAGCATCGCCAACCAGCGGTTCCCCTCGCCCCTCGGAGGGGAGAGGCTTAGGGTGAGGGTTGGTCGTTTGACTCATCTATCTTCAATTGCCCCGCCTTTGCACCGTCCGTATTTTCGTGTATATTTGACCGGCAAGGACAAACAAATGATTACCAAGATTTTTTCCGTTTTCGGCCTCCTCTTGATTTTTTGCGTGCTCGCCGCCGTGCCGGTCTCAACCCGGGCAGGGGACACCCCCAAAGGAGATCAGCCCGCCATTTACGACGAATCCGCCCATGCTTCCCAGCAAATCCCTGATGCGTTGGTTATCGCCAAGCGGGACAACAAGCACGTTCTCCTCCAATTCGGCGCCAATTGGTGCATTTGGTGTCACCGGCTCCACAACCTCTACGGTTCCGACAAAAACATCGCCGAAGAACTGAAGCGCGACTATGTGGTCGTCATGGTGGATGTGAACAAAGATCACAACAGCGACATCGATGAGAAGTATCACCATCCGATTCGCTTGGGCCTGCCGGTAATCGTTATTCTAGATTCGGACGGCAAGCAATTGACCACCGAAGACTCAGGAAATCTGGAAGAGGGCGATCATCACAGTCCGGAAAAAGTGTTGTCCTTCCTCAAACAATGGGCCCCCGCCCATCCCCTCAACGGTCCTGTGTGAGTCTGCAAGCCTCGGTGTAAAACTTTTTTTGGCGGTTGGTAAGCTCAATTTCATGGGGAGCATGTTTGGAAACTCTTTCCAAGCCAGCTATTTTTTGGTTGTCTTAGACGGGTGATGTTTTCCCGACTCTATCATTTTTTTAAGGGACCAAATCCACTGCACCCCGCAGTGTGGTCCGGACGTTTGACGCCAGTGGTGTTTCGCAGGCTCCGCCGTCAGGATGTGCCAGGATGTCTTGAGTTATACGCTCAAAATGAGCCCGGGCGATTTCCGGAAGGGGTGGTCAAACAATATGAAGAATCGCTCACGCAGTTGAGTTCGTATTTTCTGGTGGCCGAAATGGATGGCCAGATTGTCGCCTCCGGGGGCTTGTCGTATTACGCGAGAAGAAATATTGCGGTTTTCTGTTTTGGATTGGTTCATCCTCGTCAGCAAGGTAAAGGCCTCGGCACCGCACTATTTTTGGCGCGATTGGCTTTGCTTACGTCGCATGAATTCTACTATCGCGTTCTTATTTTTGCTGTGGACAAATCAATCGGATTTTACCGGCGTTTTGGTTTTCGGGATTTCCAAGCTTGGAAAGACCCTCAAGGTGTGGAAAGACCCTCGGGACATTTGCTTATTACGGCATCCGAAATTCGTCGCTGCCGATCTTTGCTAAAAGCTCAAAGAATCATCATGCCAGAAGACGAAAATGAAATTCCATTTCGCCCGGAAAAGAATTAAAAAACGGCGCAGAGAAAAAACTCTGCGCCGTATCTCTCTCCCCACAAATCTGAACTTTTAACCGGCGATCGTGCCCATCTCAACCGGTTCCACGTTCACGCCGCTCTTTTGCAGCCATTTGATGGCCGTTTCGACTTCCTTGCGCGCGCCTTGCAATTCGAGACAAACAATCCCAATTTCATCCGTGATCGTGGCTTGGCGGATGTTGGTGACTACTTTGAACTTATGTCCCACCTCATAAATAAACGCTTTCTTGATGAGCTTGGGCGGATACATCAACCACAAGCGCTGTTCCGTGACGGCGTTATCGCCGGATAGTGGGGTCTTCTTTTTTTGAGCCATAAAATTGATTGGGCGCGACACGCACGCCGGGCGTTTTGAATTGTTATCGACTAGCCTCCGGCGATGGCCGGGATAATGCTGATTTCGTCGCCGTCTTTCAACGTCGTCTCGCGATTCTTCAGAAAGCGGATATCCTCTTCGTTCACATAGACGTTGACGAAGCGGCGCACTTCCCCTTTGTCATCCACGAGCCGTTCCTGAATGCCCGGGAATCGGGATTGCAATTCAATGATGGCGTCGCCGATGGTTGCCGCGTCAACTTCGATCAACTCTTCGTTGTTGGTCAGCTTGCGGAGCGGGGTCGGGATTCGGACTTTTTTTGACATAAATTTAATCGTTTCGGACAATTATCCGTTCACTTTTTCTTCCTGGGCCAACAGCGCCTCGAACTCGCGCAAACTCGGCTTGATCTCGCGGGGCTTGCCGCAGACATCTTGCACCGCATCGAGCGTTTTCAGCCCATTGCCCGTCACGCAGATGACAGCGGAAGAATTATGCGGAATCTTCCCCGAAGCAATCAGTTTTTTCGCCACGCCCACCGTGACTCCGCCGGCGGTTTCGGCAAAAATGCCCTCCGTTTCCGCCAGCAACTTGATCGAGTCCCGAATCTCGTCATCCGTCACATCTTCCGCCGCCGCATTGGTTTCCCGCATCACCTTCAAGGCGTAAAAGCCGTCAGCGGGTGTGCCGATCGCCAGGGACTTCGCAATGGTATTAGGCTTCACCGGTCGGAAAAAGTCCAATCCCGCCTTTTGCGCCACCGAGATGGGTGAACACCCGGTCGCTTGGGCGCCGTGCACATGAATATCGGCGCTGGCCACCAGACCGAGCTTGGTAAATTCCTGGTACCCCTTGTAAATCTTCGTCAAGAGGGACCCTGACGCCATCGGCACCACGGTGTGTTCCGGCAAACGCCAGCCCAGTTGCTCGGCGATCTCATACGCCATGCTCTTGGAACCTTCAGCGTAATAAGGCCTCATATTCACGTTTACGAAAGCCCAGCCAAATTTGCCGGCGATCTCCGCGCACAAGCGGTTCACCTCGTCGTAGTGCCCCTTAATGGCGATGACGTTCGCGCCGTAAATCAGCGAATTTAAAATCTTGCTCTGTTCCAAATCCGCCGGGATAAACACGTAGGATTTTAATCCCACTGAGGCCGCATTGGCCGCCACTGAATTGGCCAAGTTACCGGTCGAGGCGCAAGCCACTGTCGAAAAACCCAGTTCACGCGCGCGGCTCAAGGCCACGCTGACCACGCGATCCTTAAACGAAAGGGTGGGATAGTTGACCGCATCGTTCTTAATCCACAATTCGCGGATGCCCAGCTTCTTGGCCAGACGATCCGCTTTGATGAGCGGCGTGAAACCAACCTGCTTGCCGACCGTTGGCTCGCCGGCAATCGGGAGCAATTCACGGTAGCGCCACATGGATTTTGGACGCGAGGCAATCACATCGCGTGTCAAAGTCTTTTTGATCCGATCATAGTCGTAGGCGACTTCCAGCGGGCCGAAATCGAACTCGCAAACATGCGTCGCCGTCAGGGGGTATTCGCGTCCACATTCACGGCACTTAAGTGCCTTCATGAATCCATCTTGTTTTTCCATAGTCGTTTAAACCATTGAAGGGCAATAAAAAAACCCCGACTCAAGACGAGAAGGGGCTACAAAACGGTTGTATTGCTTCTCATTTTCCTCAAGCCAATGGTGCTTGAGCTGGAATTGGCACCTGTCATTGAAACCTAAGTTCAATCGGTTGCCGTGGTGTCATCGGGCCAGTCCCTCGACCACTCGTCATGAGTCCATTAAATCAATGGATAGGGATAAATTGATATACTTATCCAAAGGTGTCAATGGTTTTTGTTTCGGCGGGAAGTGAATTCGAGAGACTTTGTATTGCTCATGCAACCAATGTTTACTGGCGGTGTTTGATTGTCAATGGACTGGACCAAAGCGCGATTTGTCAAAGCGTATCTCATCTCCGCGGGAATTATCCTTCTGATAACCGGTTTGGGCAAATTCCCGCTTTATTCGGTGGTATCGATCATTTGCGAAGGTGAACCGATTTGGAATATTGGTCTGCCATTTGCCCCAACGTACATGGCTCTCGGAGGATTCGCCTGCGGGGTGGAATTGGCCATCGTCATCCTCATTTGTTTTAGTCCAGTAAGGTGGCTACCATGTCTTGCCTCAGCCGTTTGGGGATTTCTGTGCTTATTGTTCAGGCTATTGTTCATGACACCCGATGGTCCCTCAAACTGCCGCTGTTTGGGATGGCTCGAAGCGCCGCCGGGCGTTGTGGCGTTGATCGCGGGTTGGCTTGCGGCAGGAGGGGGCATCACGTTTTGGTGGGCGTGGAAGGGCATAAGGTCGCGAGAATGCTCGTCAAGTCAGTATGGGTTGGCAACACGGACGGGCGCCGGAGTGATATTATTGTGTGTGGCAATCGGCACCCTGGGTTGGGGACTGAGGCGTGTTCTAAATGGTGCAAACTATCGGGAGCAATGGTTCGGTGAACAAGTCGGAAACCCTTTTTTTTACGGCCCAATTGGATTGGCCATTGCATCGCCCGCGATAGCGATCGGAACCGTTATGGCGATCCGGGGTGTTTTCCTGATCCGCGGTGCGATCCGGTGGAATTCTTCGGCCAGTTGAAAATTTCGGCTTTGGACTTTGCCGCGCGATCCTTAAGCTGGAGCATGGTATCTGCAATTATCGTTGCCGCCGGGAAAGGCACCCGCATGGGCGCCAATGTGGACAAACTCTGGTTGGAAGTCGCCGGACGTCCCGTCGTGGCGCATACTTGGAAACAATTTGATACCAACCCGGTCATCGATGAGATCGTCCTCGTTGTTCGCTCTGGCATGGAATCACAGTTTGCCCAACTCGCGGCCCACGGCGAATTCCAAAAACCTTTTCGTTTGGTCGCTGGCGGTGCGGAACGCCAGGATTCCGTTTGGAATGGTCTCACCTCCCTGTGCGATCAGGTTGAAATCGTTGCCATCCAGGACGCCGCGCGGCCCTGCACGAGCCGTGAATTGATCCTGGCGACCGTCGCGGCTGCCCGCGAGACGGGAGCCGCTGTGGCCGCACAACCCGTGACGGATACGATCAAGGAAACCGTGGACGGAAAACTGATTTCCCGCACCATCGATCGTTCCAAACTTTGGTCCGTTCAGACGCCACAAACCTTCCAAGTGGCCGTGATCCGCCGGGCCATTTCCGCCGCGCGCGAAATGGGTCTGTTGCTGACCGATGACACGGCTGCCTGCGAATTGATTGGCCAGCCGGTTCGCCTCGTAAATGGCAATCGCCCTAATCCCAAAGTGACCGTTCCCGGCGATTTATTAGTGGTGGAGAGCCTGTTGAAAAATGAGCGATAATCTGCTTCAAACCATTTGTGCCACGGTTTTTTTGTGGTAGTCTGCGCCCTATGAATCGACGGTTATTGTACGGGATTGTCATTGCCGCCTTGCTGGTAAATCTGGCAATTGGCGCCCAGATTTATCTAAGTTCGACGAACGGTCCCGCCAAGGATGCCCGCGACGTGGAAGACCCTAACCTGCAGGTATTTTCCGATGCGTTGGAAAAAGTCCGCGGTGAATATGTCGATGGCAAGGACATCACCTATCAGCAACTGGTTTATGCCTCCTTAAAAGGCATGGTTCAGAAACTGGATCCGCACAGCGAATTCATGGATCCCAGTTCCTATAAGCGCTTGCAGGATGACACGGAAGGCCAGTTCGGCGGGCTCGGTTTCGTCGTTGGCTTGAAAGACGGTTTTATCACCGTGGTGACCCCCATGGAAGATACTCCCGGATATCGGGCCGGCATTGTGTCGGGTGACCGGATCCTGAAAATCGACGGTAAATCCACGGACAAGTATTCCTTGGAAGATGCCGTTAAATTACTTCGCGGTGACCCCGGCACGAAGGTTGTCATTACCATGCTGCGTCCGTCTTCCGGCGAAACGAAGGATTATGCGCTCACCCGGGCCATCATTCAGGTTGATATGGTCAAGGACATCAACGGTAAACAGGAATTTCCCGTCGACCAAAATGGCATTGGCTACGTCCGCATCATTCAATTTGGCGATCAAACCGGCAATGAATTGGAAAACGCCTTGCAGAAGCTAAAAGGGCAGGGGCTTAAGGCCTTGATCCTTGATCTGCGTTGGAATCCCGGCGGCTTGCTGGACGAAGCGGTCAATGTCTGCCAGAAATTCTTGCCCGTCGGACAACTCGTGGTTTCCACCGAAGGCCGCGAAATGGTGGAGAAATATTACTCCAAGGGTTCCGGCGACGAACTGAAAGACGTGCCGATCGTCATATTGGTGAATCTCAGCAGCGCCAGCGCATCAGAGATTGTCACAGGCTGCTTGCAGGACCTGCACCGTGCGGTTGTGTTGGGCGAGAAAACCTTCGGGAAAGGTTCCGTGCAAAATATTTTCCCGTTGGACGATGGCTCTGCGTTGAAATTGACCGTGGCCAAATATTACACCCCGAGTCACAAGGTTATCCATGAACACGGAATCACTCCAGACATTATCGTGCCCTTGACCGACGCCGAAGAGGCCGCGCTCATTGTTAAACGTGTTCCGGGTGGAATTGAATCGTTGAATGACAAAGACCGCAAGCGAGTGAACAACGCCCAGGATATCCAATTGGATCGGGCCGAGGATTTGCTTAAAGGCATACTCCTTTACTCTGATCTCACCCAAGCTCCGGCCAAGGTGGCCGACCGGTAGTCCGGGGGTGTACTATTGATTCAACCCGCTGCCGGCAGCCAACTGCGGCACTTCGGTCGACGTTCCGATCAAATGAATTTATTGGCGGTAGAAACATCCTGTGATGAAACCAGCGCGGCCGTGATCCGCGACGGTACGGTTTTGTCAAACGTTGTCTCTTCGCAAATTAAACTGCACGCGGAATACGGCGGCGTCGTGCCCGAGCTGGCCGCGCGCGAGCACCTAAGAAACTTTCTGCCGGTCGCCGAATCTGCTTTGGCCAAAGCGAACATTTCCGCCAAAGACCTGGATGCATTCGCCGCTACGCAAGGCCCGGGGCTGCCAACGGCCCTCCTGGTCGGTTTCAAGGCAATGCAGTCGGCGGCGTTTGCTCTGCGGAAACCGTTTTTCGGCATCAACCATCACGAAGCCCATCTGTATTCTCCCTGGATCTTCGGGACCCCGCCGCGCGCCGATTATGGTTCGTTCCAGCCGAATATTTCCCTCATCGTCAGCGGCGGCCATACGATGTTGGTGTTCGTCAAGGCCAGAATGCGGCACAAGGTCCTGGGCGGTACCATCGATGATGCGGCGGGGGAATGTTTTGATAAGAGCGGTAAGCTAATGGGACTAGCTTATCCGGCAGGACCTGAAATCGATCGCTTGGCTGCCCAAGGCAATCCGGACGCCTACGACTTCCCCCGGCCGTTGATCCACGACGCCAATGACGATTTCAGCTTCAGCGGCTTGAAAACGTCGGTCCGATACTTTTTACGGGATCACCCGGAGATATTAGAGAATGGCCAAAAAGTGCGTGATTTATGTGCCAGTGTTCAGGCCGCCATTATCGAGGTGCTGGTCACCAAGACGTTGCGCGCCGCGAAACGACTGGGGGTCACTTGCATTACCGCCTCTGGGGGCGTGACCTGCAATCGTGGTTTGCGCCGGGAATTGGAACGCGCCTGCCATCGACGTGGGTACACCTTGCGCCTCGCCGAAAGGTCACTCTGTACCGATAACGCGGCGATGATCGGCATCGTCGCCGAACAAAAAATCCTCGCTGGCGCCGCGCCTTCGGGGTTGAATGAAGAAATAAATCCCGGCTGGGCGCTTGCTTAAATCTACATTTTGCCGCGCAGACTTTTGTTTAAAGCACATTGCTTGAAGAAATCGTCGTAATTACAATCGGACATGCTCGCTCTTGCCGCTGCCCTGGCTTTGGCCTTACCGGCGTCTGAATCCGCGGCCATTCAGCATGTTTCGGTCGTCAATGTTGAAACCGGTCGAATCCAAAAGGATGTCACCGTCCTTTTGGCGGACGGCAGCATTGTGGCGATTGACAAAAACGTCTCGGTCGGGCCAGCCAAGGTTGTCGATGGGAAGGGCAAATTTCTGATCCCGGGCCTGTGGGATATGCACGTTCATTGCTGCAATTCAGGCGACCATTTTTTCCCGCTCTTTCTCGCCAACGGTGTTACGGGAATCCGCGACATGGGCGGTCCCCTCGAGGACCTAAAAACCTGCCGTTCCAACGTGGAAAGCGGAATCATCCTGGGACCGCGCATGGTGTTTTCGGGGCCAATCGTGGATGGTCCAAAACCGGTTTGGAAGGATATATCGATCGCCGTCATTACACCGGAAGAAGGTCGGAAGGCGGTCGAAACGGTTCAGCGGAGCGGGGCCGACTTCGTGAAAGTATATTCCTTGCTGCCGCGCGACGCCTATTTTGCCATTGCCATCGAAGCGAAAAAACGGCACATCGTCTTCGCCGGTCATGTTCCGGATTTGGTCACCGCAAGCGAGGCGAGTGACGCCGGGCAAAAGTCATTCGAACATTTGTTAAGCGTGTTGAGGGGTTGCTCCGCAAAAGAAAGCGATTTGCGCGGGAAACCGGTTCCGGCTAAAACAAAACTTCAGGTCATCCACGAGGTGATTGATTCTTATGACGCGAGGAAGGCAAATGACCTCATGGCCCAGTTTGGTCGAAACGGAACCTGGCAGTGTCCGACCCTGACGGTCCTTCACTCTTTGGCCCATTTGGATGATCTGGCTTTTCGGAACGATTTCCGCATAGTCTACCTTCCGCCCGATATTGCCGCGTCTTGGAACCCGACCAATGATTTTCGCTTCAAGGCATTCACTCCGGATGATTGGAAAGCGATGCGTCTGGCTTTTGCCGTCGATTGCAAATTGGTTGGCATGATGTCCAAGTCTGGGGTCGGACTTCTCGCCGGAACCGATACTCCTAATCCCTATTGTTTTCCCGGCTTTGGAATTCACAATGAACTCGCACTTTTAGTGCAATGCGGACTGACTCCCCTCCAAGCTTTGCAAACGGCGACCATCAATCCTGCCCACTACTTTGGCTGGGAAAAGACCATGGGTACCGTCGAAGTTGGAAAGGTGGCGGATCTGGTATTACTTGACGCCAACCCGCTCGATAACATTCACAATGCGGAGAAGATCGAGGCCGTTTTCGTTCGCGGGCGATATTTGGGCCGTCCGGAGCTGGATCAAATGTTACGCCACAAATCAGAAGCGGCCGGCGAGTTTTCAGGCCACGAATACAGGGGCATTGATCCAAGAGATTGAGGGTGACCTGGAAACTTCTGAACTTGGCCCGGTGAACGAAAAGAACGGGCCGCCTTATTGATGCGGCTAATTTCGTGGGGTAGCATCCCGCACCACAGTCGCGGCGCGGCGCGAGGCTTCGCCAATCAATTTCAAATGGGACTGAAGGGCGGGATCATTGCCGTGCTTCAAATACAAACGGTCGGCATATCCTTGAATCACGGTAAAAATATTGTTCAATTCATGGGCCACGCTCGGCGAAACGTATCGAGGAGATTCGGAATCGGTTTTGATGGACACGACAGCGGCAGCGTTCTGAGGCGTTGCCGCTGGCGTTTTGTCCAAATTTGAATTTAAGGCTGGCATCACAATTTTTTAAGCACTTTGCAAGCCAACCGCCCCGATAGGGTTTTCCAGACCCCTTTTGGCTTGAATTGGACCAAAGAATGGCGGTAAACCCCCTTTGGACAAGACATCGCTTGTCCTTGCTTGTCTTAATATAAGGCACCTAATTAATGGCGGCCGGCGGCAATGTTCAACTGTTTCATTTGGAATGTTCATTTGGGTTGCCCATCCGATGGATTCCATCGATTCCGATGGAAGGGTTTATCATAAAGCTCATTATGAGATGGACTTCGAGTATTTGAATCCCCGTACGAGAATCGTGATGCCTATCCTTGCCTGGAGGTCCGGCGGACCCGCTTTCCGCTGTTGGCGGAGCCGTTCTCGTGCAATCGCAGGCTGGATTCTTCGGCCAATTCCAATATGCTGGATGCTCAATTCAATGGACATGACGCCAACATCGCTCGGGATCATCGCTGGAAACCGGGCCTTGCCGCTCGAGCTCGCTCGCCTGGCGCGCGCGGCCGGTATTCGGCGTCTCGTCGCGGTCGCCTTCGAAGGCGAAACCGATTCTGCGTTGGCGGCCCTGGTTGACGATATCGTCTGGCTGCGAGTCGGCCAGTTGTCGAAGATGATTGCCGCGTTCACGGATCGCGGTATCACTCAGTGCGTCATGGTTGGCCAAATCGCCCCGAAGAATCTTTTTGATCTCCGGCCGGATTTGCGGGCGGTCGCCATGTTGTTTCGCCTAAAAGAGAAAAATGCCCATACCATTTTTGGCGCGATTGCCGGTGAGCTGGAAAATGACGGTGTGAAGCTGATAGCAGCCACGCCTTGGCTGGCCCCGATCATGCCGGCGGGAAATTTTTTGCTGGGGCCGAAATTATCCGAAAAACAGCAGGCCGACGTGCAATTTGGCTTCCGAATGGCCAAGGAGGTTTCCCGCCTGGAAATCGGTCAAACCGTCGTCGTTAAGAATGGCGCGGTTCTTGCCGTCGAAGGCTTTGAGGGGACCGATAAATGCCTCGCCCGCGGCGGCGAATTGGCCGGGAAAGAGGGGGGCGCCGTCGCCGTCAAAGTAGCCAAGCAGAACCACGACTTGCGCTTTGACTTGCCTTGTCTTGGGGCCAGCACTCTGGAAGTATGTGTGGCCAGCCGGATCAACGTGCTGGCCATTGAGGCCGGTAAATCAATTTTGCTGGAGCGGGACAATTGCGAACAGCTCGCCGCTAAAAATAAAATTTCGGTCACGACCATTGCCTGAATTTCAGGAAAAAGAAAACTCATACATGTTAACTGCCAACGAACTCCTCGGTTTCATGTCGCCCGCCATGGCGAATGACATTCTCAACTATGCTTTTGAATCGGACAAACCGACCTATAAAGCGACCTTAAACGCAGTAGCGGATGCCCGCAAGGTCCGGGGGGTTTTTTTGGAGCGCCAGTCCCGCCCACAACGCCACGCCATGATGGCCTCCACGCTTTCGCGGCCCGGCCTTGACGCGGTGGCCGGCGGTTTGATCCGTGCCTGGCTGGTGCAAAAGCACAAGGCCATGCTGGTGGATTTCTTGAATGCGCTGGGCATTGAAAACAAGGACGGGGTCGTCGACGACCTGCCGCCCTCGGTGACCGACGAGAAATTGAAAGCGGCGGTTGAAAAATTGTTGGCGAATTATCACCATGAAACGGTGGCAATTTACCTGAACGCGTTCAATGACATGAACCAGGCGAATTGGCCCAATTTGAAGATCCTGTTGGAGACGGATCCCCGCTTGCAACTGGGCGCCCATTCCTGACAAAAAACTGCTGGCAAGTCTTTGGCTCTGTTGTATTGTCCCCAAACGATTTGTTTAACGCTGAACCTATGGAACCTCAAGCTGACATCGCAATGATCGGCCTGGCCGTAATGGGCCAGAACCTGATTCTAAACATGAATGACCATGGCTATACTGTCGTGGCTTATAACCGGACCACCGAGAAGGTAGACCATTTTCTGGCGAATGAAGCCAAGGGAACCAAAGTCATCGGCGCTCACTCCATCGCCGATATGGTCGCCAAACTCAAGCGGCCGCGCCGGGTCATGATGCTCGTTAAAGCCGGTGCGCCGGTGGATGAATTCATCGAACAATTGATTCCCCATCTCGAGGCCGGCGATATCATCATTGACGGTGGCAACTCACTTTTCGGCGATACCAACCGCCGCGTGAAGTACGTCGAGAGCAAAGGTCTCTTGTACATTGGCACTGGTGTCTCCGGCGGCGAAGAAGGTGCCCGTCGTGGACCCAGCATCATGCCGGGCGGTTCGCCGGCTGCATGGCCGCATGTGAAGGAAATCTTTCAATCCGTTTCCGCCAAAGTGGAGGATGGCACCCCGTGCTGTGATTGGGTGGGGGAACAGGGCGCCGGCCATTATGTTAAAATGGTGCACAATGGGATTGAGTACGGCGACATGCAGTTGATTTGCGAAGCTTATAACATCCTGAAGCTCGGCCTCGGTCTGAGCGCGGATGAAATGCACACCGTTTTTGCCGAGTGGAATACCGGGGAACTTGATTCGTATCTGATCGAAATCACCCGCGACATTCTCGCCAAGAAAGATGACGATGGCGCTCCGATGGTTGATAAGATCCTCGATACTGCCGGTCAAAAAGGGACCGGTAAATGGACGGTGATCAACTCCCAAGACCTCGGCATTCCCATCACCTTGATGGCCGAAGCCGTCTATTCCCGTTGTGTTTCCGCCCTGAAAGACGAGCGCGTCAAGGCCGCCCGGAAATTAAAGGGCCCCCGCCCGATTTTGAGCAGCATTGCCGCCAATCCGGAAAAGAAAAAGCAGTTCATCGCCGACATTCGTGACGCGCTGTTTGCCTCGAAAATTGTAAGCTATGCGCAGGGCTACATGTTGATGCGCGCGGCCGCCAAAGAGTACGGCTGGAATCTGAATTACGGCGGAATCGCCTTGATGTGGCGCGGAGGCTGTATCATTCGCTCGCGTTTCCTTGGCAAGATCAAGGAGGCGTATGATAATAATCCCAAGCTCATGAATTTGTTGGTCGACGATTATTTTCGAGGAGAAATCAAGCGCTCGCAGAAAGGCTGGCGCAATATCGTGGCCACCGCCGCCAAAAAAGGCATTCCGGTGCCGGCCTTTGGCACGGCGCTGGCCTTCTATGATCAGTATCGCAGCGCTGTTCTCCCGGCCAATCTGCTGCAAGCGCAGCGCGATTACTTCGGCGCCCATACCTATGAGCGCGTGGACAAACCGCGCGGCGAATTCTTCCACACGAACTGGACGGGGCGCGGAGGTTCCATTGCATCCAGTTCCTATAACGCCTAACCGAAATGGCGGTGGACGCCGCCTGCTGGCCCATGGCTTTGCCTTCATTTCTGCGGGAGACGGCCGGGGGATTTCTCCTCGCCGTCAAGCTCTTGCCACGCGCAGGCAAGAATGAAATCGGCGGCCCGGTGGGCGATGAATTGAGGATCAAAGTAACCGCGCCACCCGTGGACTCAGCGGCGAACGAGGCGCTTATCGAACTGCTCGCGGATAAACTGGATTGCGGACGCGGCCGGATCGAACTGTGGCGCGGCCACACCTCCCGTCACAAGAGCGTGAAGCTTCACGGTTTTAGCGCCGAGCAGTTAATTCAAAAGCTTCTTTGACGCAACGAACGCGCCCGTATTGAAGAATTAGGCCGCTCAAATCTTGATTTGTTCGGCGAGTTCTTCCGCCGGATACGTCCAGATTTCCGCCAGGGTAGGGTGGTAATGCGGCACCGCCGCCAATTCGTGGACCGTCATCCTTTTTGCCATCGCGACCACGATTTCGTGCAGCAGTTCCCCTCCGACTGGCCCGACACATGCTCCTCCCAAAATCTCTCCTGTTTTCGGGTCCGCCAACAATTTCACGAAACCATCCTTGGCCGCCATAAGGATTGATTTACCGTGGTCATAGAAAGGGTAGATTGCCGAAAGATACCGAATTCCCTGCTTTTTACATTCTTTTTCCGAGAGCCCCGCGTATGCGGCCTGCGGGTCAGTGAAGACAATCGAGATAAATAGCCGGTAATCCATTTTGCGCTTTATTCGCAACAGATTGCCTGCGGCCACTTCGCCCTGCATAACCGCCAGGTGAACGATGTCATGTGGCCCTGTGCAATCGCCGGCCGCAAAGATGTTCGGCGCGCTGGTGCGCATATGCTCGTCCGATATTATCCGTCCGTCCGTGGTTTTTACCCCGCATTTGTCCAAGCCCAGAGATTCCGTGTTTGCCCGGCGCCCCATGGCGAAAAGTATCTCCTCACCCGACACCGTGATTTTTTTTCCGTCCTGATCAAACTGAACCGATTTGACTTTGCCTTGGCGGGTGGCATTCAAAAGTTTGGTGCCGGTATAGACTTTGATGCCTTCCTCGCGAAACACTTTCTCGATTTCCGTTCCCACGTCATCGTCAAATTCCTTAAGGATGCGTTCACTGCGTTGAATGAGGGTGACCTTGACGTCAAAGCGGGCAAAAAATTGGGCGAACTCGCAGGCGATGGCCCCGCCGCCTAAAACAATTAAGGACTTGGGGAGTTTTTGCAGGGAAAGCGCGCCGTCGCTGTTGAGAAAACCAACCTGGTCCAATTGCGGCAGCGGGGACTCTCCGACTCGCGAGCCGGTGGCAATGATCCAATTCTTTGCCCTAATCGTTTGGCCGTTCGCCAACTGTACCGCGTAGCGGTCAAGGAAAGTCGCGTGGCTGCGAATGAATTCGAACTTTCCAGAATTAAGTTGCTGGCGGCGATAGTCGGCAAATTCTTTAACCTGCTCCGATTTCCGCGCCATCACTTTGCGAAAATCATATCCGATTTTTCCGGTCCGGATTCCCCAAACGGAGGCTCGACTGGCCAGAAATTTCACTTCCGCCGCATAGAGCAATGCCTTGGTTGGCATGCAACCTTTTAAAATGCACAGACCGCCAACTTCTTTTCCGCCCTCGATCACTGCCGTTTTGAGACCGGCGTTTACGGCGGAGCGCGCGGCGGCATAACCGCCGCTGCCACCGCCGATGATTCCGGCGTCAAAATCAAAATGAGACTTGGCTTTCACAAAGTTAGAATGGGCGAGAAACTTCTCTCTGGCAAGCAACCTGGTTGGCTCGTCCGGTTGGCTCAGGAAATTCGCATTGCGTTCCTTTACCCGGAGCGAAAGAATATCGAAATGAAGCAAATTGTTTTCGGCCTGTTCCTTGCCGCTCTATTGGTGCTGCCGGGAACCAGTTCCCTTGGCGCGGAAACGCCCCGTAACTTTAGCGTGTGGGAGCCGGAAATCTCCGCCTTTGAGACGTCCGACGCCACCAATCCCCCGCCCCGGCACGGCATTCTCTTCATCGGTTCTTCCACGATCAGATTTTGGACCACACTCTCGCAGGATTTTCCGGGTTTGCCCGTGATCAATCGGGGATTTGGCGGTTCGGAAATCTCCGATTCCACCCATTTTGCCGACCGCATTATTTTCCCCTATGCGCCCCGTCAGATTGTTTTTCGCGCCGGGGGCAACGACCTGGCCAATGGCAAATCTCCGGAGCAGGTGTTTGCCGATTACCGGGCGTTTATCGTTTTGATTGAAAAAGTTCTGCCTGCCACCACGATTACATACATTTCTTGGAACCCCACCATCGCCCGGTGGTTGCAGCGTGACAAGGAAACGGAGTTGAATCGGCTGATCAAGAATTTCACGACTGGAAATCCTCAGCTTGAATATATTGACACGGCGGACCTGATTTTAGGCGCCGATGGCAAGCCGCGCGCCGATTTGCTTCGCGCCGATAAACTGCATTTGAACGCGGCGGGGTACAAATTACTGGCGGAAAGGGTCCGTCCGTACCTGCGTCCCTGACCGCGCCGCTTCATTTTCCCATTGCTTGAGCGGCTGTGTCCTTTCATCCTTATTCCATGAGCGACATTATTTATCCGCGCAGTCCGCGCGAAGTCATGGACGGGTGGCATTATTTGCCCCGGTATATCGACAAAATCCGGCTGCATCTGGCCGGCAAATTAGCGGCCGATTACCAGGAGAATTTGGGCAGCGGTTTTGACGGAAAATGGCTGGCGGCGGCGGGAGCAACCCACCAGCAGTTTTTGGAGGTCGTCAAGAATACAATAACCGATGGCGAGGTTTGTGATTGGGTGCGAACAAACATCCAGCGAAGTCCGGCCGACAAAGCGGCCCATTGGGCCGATGTTCTGAGCCGTCCATTGGCGAACGATCCGGCCGCCATTGCCCGTTTGCAAAAGCGGAAGTCAGACTCCGGTCTGGGACACCGCGATGATCTGAAAACTTTTGTGGATTACATCGATGCCGACGAGAAACGACTCTGACCGCCGGTTTTTCAGTTATGAAACGAATTATTAAATTTGGCGGAGCCGGTGTGGTGCTGGTTCTGGCCCTAATGCAGCTCGCCAATCCTTCCAGGGTCAATCCTCCGGTGGTGTCCGACCTGATCGCCGCCAGTTCTCCGCCGCCTAGGATCGCGGCTTTGTTTCATTCGGCATGCTACGATTGCCATTCCAATGAGACCAAATGGCCTTGGTACAGTCGCGTGGCGCCCATTTCCTGGCTCGTAGCCCACGATGTAACCGAAGGGCGCCAGCATTTGAATTTTTCCGAGTGGCCACGACAATTCCCCGACCGCGCCGCCCGTCGTCTCGACGCCATTAGCGAAGCGGTGGAGAATGGTGAAATGCCCATGGCAAAGTATACGGCTATTCATGCGGATGCCCGGTTGAGCAAGGAGGATCGAAAACTGCTGAGTGATTGGGCGGATGCCGAAGCGGATCGCGTAAGACCCGCATCAGCCAAATAATTTCATGCTATATAGCGAACTAATTCCCGCCGCGGATAAAAAATCCCGGCGGCTGATGATCATGTTGCACGGCCTGGGTGACAGCATCGAAGGGTACCGGTGGCTGCCCGAGGCCATGGATACCCCCTCGCTGAGTTATCTGCTGGTGAACGCTCCGGACGAATATTACGGCGGCCGGTCGTGGTTTGAATATCCCGGCGATATGATGCCGGGCGTCTTGCGGAGCCGCAAACTGCTGTTTGAACTGCTGGATGACTTGATCGCCAAGGGATTTCCGGCAGATCAAATTACCTTGGGGGGATTTTCGCAAGGCTGCATGATGACGCTGGACGTCGGTTTTCGCTTTCCGCAAAGGTTGGCGGGCATGGTGGGAATCAGCGGTTGGGTCGTCGAACAGGATCAATTGCTGGCCGAGCTGTCGCCCGTGGCGCGCGAACAGCGTGTGCTCATGACCCACGGCGAATTTGATGAGGTGATTCCGTTCGCGCCCGTTCGCCGCCAGGTCCAATGTTTGCAACGCGCCGGCTTGAACATCACCTGGCAGGAATACCCAAAGGGCCACACTATTTATGGGGCCGAGGAAATTACCTTGATGCGTGAATTTGTACGTGCCGGTTATCCGGTTGTGGGGGCATAACCGGCACGTCGCCGCCTGCGAGAGGATGCAGTTTGGTGAGAATATACGGTCCGGATGAGTTGGGGACCATCGCTGTCAGGCGTTGGCGTTGCGATCCGCTCCGGCCAGCCAGATTTGTTGGGCGCCGTTTTCGCCTTCCGGCCAGTCGACGGCTTTTTCCACCGCTTGGCGCATTTGCGAAAACCACCATCTGCCCCGGGCAACGCGGCCGTTTTGGCGGTGATTCCGCGGCTGGATCCGCTTCGCATTCAAGCTCAATTCGAGTTGGGTATTGTTCGTCATAATATGCCTTTCTTATGACGAGTTTCTCACCGGGGGTTGGACATTGGCTGTCCTACCAAGCGGAAGGGGAAAAATATTTACCGAAGACCGAATTTCGGCTGGGGGGCTGAATCAGGGCCGCAGCTCGATCACATCGCCAACTTCCAAAGGAACATCCGTACCTTGCAAAAGTACTTTGGGATCCACGGTTGCCGACTCACCATTGCGGGTGATCACGATCTCCTTGGGATCGTGCGAATCCTGATACTCGGCCGTGGCAATGGCTTGGGCGAGGGTCAATCCTACCACCCAAGGCACGTGAGTGTTTTTCACTGGCCCGAGCACGGTCACTCCGTTTGTTTCCGCTTCCTTTTTAAGGACGGCGTTCTGGCCCGCCAGATAGGCATTCTGTTCGTCTCGCTGAACGCTGCGTTTCGAGGTGCAACCGGTCAAAAAAACTCCCAACAGGATGATTACCACTAAGCAATTTTGTTTGGCGGCCGAAATCATAAACACCGGATCAAAATATGCGCGAGTCGTTTTTGGATCGATCACTTTTTTCAACACCACGGATGGATAAAGGTTTTAAGAAACATTCAGGGATCGCTGCCATTCCCCCACGGTCGTCTTAATGTCCGCGCCGGTATGAATCCGCGGTTTGACGAATCGTGGAGTGAACCAGGGAAATGCCCCGATAAGATCGGAAATCACCAGGATTTGGCCGTCCGTGGAAGGACCGCTGCCGATGCCGATCGTGGGGATGGGGATAAGGCGGGTAATTTCGAGCGAAACTGGCGCCGCTACCAGTTCCAAAACAACGGCAAAGGCCCCGGCGTCAGCCAGCACCCCGGCGTCAGCGACTAATTTCTGGTGCTCCTTATCCTTTTTCCCCTTAATGTGGTAGCCGCCTTCTTCCAGCACATGTTGTGGCAACATTCCGAGATGGCCGCAGAAGGGTATGCCTTCGGCGATGATCGCTCTGACTTGGGGCAGGATTTCCTGACCGCCTTCCGCTTTGACGTAATCGGCTCCCGCAGCGACCAACCTCCGGGCATTGGTGACGGCCGTTTCTACGGTCTCGTAGCTCTTGAAGGGCAAATCAGCCCCCAGAAATGCCTTAGGCCGGGCGCGGCTGGCGGCGCGGGTATGATGTTCAATTTCCGCCATCGTTACGTGAGTGGTGTCGGGATAGCCGAGTACCACCATCCCCAGGGAATCGCCGACCAATAAGAGCGGAATTCCCGCTTCGTCCAACAGCTTGGCCATCGGAAAGTCATACGCGGTCAGGGCGGCGATCTTTTCGCCCCGCGCTTTCATTGCCCTGAATGTTTCGGCGGTTATTTTTGTGTCGGACATCTTTACAAAAGAATTGCGAAAACCTTAAGGGCGATGCCCTAAACTTTGAAGCAGTTCATCCGGCGTGGTCGTGGCCGTTCCGACCTTGCCCACGACGATTCCAGCAGCGTGGTTGGATAAAATGGCGGCTTCCATCGGCGAGGCGCCCGCCGCGACGGCCAGCGTAAACGAGGCAATCACCGTATCGCCCGCGCCGGAGACATCGAATACTTCCTGGGCCACCGTCGGAATATGAAATGGCTTCTGATCGCGCTGACAAAGCAGCATGCCGAGCTCACCCAAGGTAATCAGCAGCAAAGCGGGGCGCAATTCGCCGAGCAGCTTGTCCGCAACCTGCATCAAATTCTTGTCAGCCAGAGGGTCAGCGTTTCGCGTGTCATCGGCAACGCCCGCCAGCTCAAACGCCTCCTTGCGATTGGGGGTGATGAGCGATATTCCTGACAAATCCAGCGCATGAACCGGTTTGGGATCCAGACTCAGCCAAATCCCCCGCTGGTGGCAGAGCTTTTTTGTCGCCTCCAACAGTGGCTGGGTCACTACGCCTTTTCCGTAGTCACCGATGATGACGGCATCCGCATGATCCAATCCCGCCTTGATCACTTCGACCAAACCCGCGGTTGAATCGCTGGCCAGATTTCCCCGCGTCTCGCGATCCACTCGCACCACCTGTTGTTTGTGCGCTACAATCCGGGTTTTGATGCTGGTATGGCGGGCCGTGTCCACCACCAATCCCGTGCAACCAATTCCTTGCTCGTGCAAAAGCGTTCTTAACTTGGCGCCGGCATCATCTCCGCCAATCACGCCGAACAGATCGGCGGTCACTTTCAAGGCGACCAGGTTGCGCGCCACGTTGGCCGCGCCGCCGGGCATATAATTCTCATGGCTAAAATCCACCACCGGCACCGGCGCTTCGGGTGAAATCCGGGCCACATTGCCCCAGATGAATTGATCCAGCATCACGTCGCCGATGACGAGCACGCGGGTTTGGGTGGCGGCCGATAAGATTTGTTGGACTCGCGCCGTCGATAGTAATTTTTTGCTCATGTTTTAGTCGCGTTTGTGCGTGCTCTAGGCAAACGGGCCATGTTCGCTCCTCGTTTTTTCTAATTCAAAAAACCGGTCAATGGACTGGTGGCACTGGCAGCCTCGCTCTGGGCGCCCAGGCCAATTTCAAAAGCAGTGCGGCCGGCTTCGGCGGCAGCTTTAAAAGCCGTGGCCATCCGGCAGGGATCGTTCGCGACGGCGATGGCGGTGTTCACCAGCACGGCGTCCGCGCCCATCTCGAACGCCTCGGCGGCATGACTCGGCGCGCCGATGCCTGCATCTACGATCACGGGCACAGTCGCTTGCTCGATGATAATGCGGATTTGGTCCCGGGTTTGAATGCCCCGATTCGAGCCGATCGGCGCACCCAGCGGCATGACCGTGGCGCAACCGATTTCCTGCAGGCGTTTGGCCAGCACCGGGTCGGCATTGATGTAAGGCAGAACCGTAAAACCCTCTTTGACTAGAATGGCGGCGGCTTTAAAGGTCTCGATCGGATCCGGCAACAAATAGCGCGGGTCAGGGTGAATCTCCAGTTTCAGCCATTTCGGCAGGCCGGCAGCCACCGCCAGCCGGGCGAGCCGCACGGCCTCCTCGGCGTTCATGGCCCCGCTGGTATTCGGCAGCAACAGGTATTTTCCCGAGTCAATAAATTCCAGAATGTTGGCAAAAGGATCGCGTTGGCCGGATAAATCCGCCCGTCGCAGGGCGACGGTGACCATTTCCGCGCCACTGGCGGCGAGGGCGTCACGCATCGTTTCCGGCGACGAGAACTTTCCCGTCCCCAGAATCAGCCGCGAGTTGAATTGGCGGCCAGCGATGGTCAAAGGTTGATACGAAAACGACATCTCCAACAATTTAAGAAAAATCGCCCAAATGTCGAGGCGGGAAGGGCGAACTGCTTGGCCAGGGAGGGTTGGCAGATGTTTTGTCCTTCGGAACTATCGAAGAGCGGTGAGCCTCAATGGGGTATTCACCCCATTGTGTTAATCCTTTCGGACCGCCAATGTCATTCAAGAGTGACAGAACAAAGATCATTGAATGAAATTAAAAATATTACGCCCGGGCTTCCTGGTAATTGCGGCAGGCGGCCTTGTGTTTCTCGCAGGCTGTGTGGTTCGCCCCGATGGGCGGGTGGCGTTCGCTCCGATCATCATTGCTGCTCCACAGCCGGTTTACGTAGCCCCGCCGCCCGTCTATATCGCTCCGGGACCGGTAGTCGAAGTCCCGGATGATTACGCCTGGGACGGCGTCGAATACGTTGGCCTCGTAGGGGATCAATATTATTATTTGGGACCCGGCGATGTCTGGCTGGTCGCAGACCCATTCCGTTTGGAGCGATTCCACGGGTGGGAGCGGGGCCATCGCGATTGGCGCGAGCACGCCATTCGTAACGATCGATTCCGGACGGATCACAATGGACATGCCCAACCGGGGCGGGGTGGCCCGACCCGAGGCGGAGAAAAGAGACGTCCTGATGGTCGCTGATTCCTACATCGTCTGAGCCTTCCTTTACCTTTTCAAAATGGTCTTCAGCGAAATGACGATCTTGTCATCCTAAAGCCGTTAATTTGCTTCCGCCGTAGAATCTCCCGCTCAATGCTTTACGGCCTTGGCGGTGGGCCGCCAAATTTTTTGATTGAATTTAATCCCGCCAAAGCCTAAAAGATGCGCGAACAGACAATGCCTGCTAAACCGGGCTATTCAGATTGTTAATCCGACATGGTTAAATTTTTTGCGCCCATTTCAGTTCAAGCCGGACGGGATGCCGCTGCATTTTGTTCCCAATGCCTATGAATAAATCGCTCCTTTCCCTTGTTATCGCCTTTGCGATTCTCACTATTTTCAGTCGTCCTGTGCTCGCCGCGGTTTCGCTGACGGTTTCCCCCTCCGCTGTGAGCAACACCTACAGCGGGCCTATTACGCTGCAAATCACCGGTGTAAGTAGCGGCGACACGGTGGTCGTCCAGAAATTCCTCGATGCCAATACCAATGGCGTGATCGATGCCGCCGATCCATTATGGCAGCAATTTAACCTGACGGATGGGCAGGCGGGGATGGTAATTGGCGGCGTAACCAACATCAATGTGCCCGGCGATATCGACACGACTGTGGGGCAAATCACTACCAAACTGAATTTTCAGATGGAGTTTTCACAGACATTCGCGGGAGAATATTTGTTCAAAGTGTCCAGCCCCGCGGGCCATTTCACGGCCGTCACCAATTCTTTCGTGGTCACCAATTTCGCCTATCCGCAGAAATTCACCGGTACCGTGCTCAGTAATGGCGTGGCGATTCCCAACGCTTCCATCATATTGTTCCCCGCTTCCGCCAAGGAAAACGGGGGACCGGGCAACCCCGTCGGTGGTGCTGTGGCGAATAATTCCGGCATCTACAGCCTTCCGGCGCCTGCGGGAACCTATACGTTGGCCCCCTTCAAACGCGGATTTGTGGCGAACCTGGGGGTGTCGGCTGACGTGGTTTTGGGCAGTGGCGCCACGGTGAGCACCAATCTTACCCTAATTGCCGCTACCCAGACCATTTCGGGCCGGGTTGAAGATGTCAATAATTCCAATCTCGGTCTGCCGGGGATGCTGGGCGCGGCCACAACGAAGACCGGTTTGTTGGGAATTGGATTTAGCGACACCAATGGGAATTTCAGCGTGGGCGTCAACCCCGGGACCTGGGGATTGAGCGGTGACAGCGCGGATTTAGCTTTCCACGGTTATGTCGGCCTGCAAAACAAGACGGTAGTAAACACGACTACTGGCAGCGTGGCCGGGGTGATCCTCGCCTTCCCCAAAGCCACCGCTTTATTCTATGGCTCCGTGAAGGATTCCGCCGGAAATCCACTCCCGGGTGAGGTTGCCATTTATGCCGACGATAACAATAACAATGGTTTCTATCAAACCGACGGGTATGCGGATGCGGCAGGAAATTATGTGACGGCTGCCCTCGGTGGCCTCGGCAGCAGCAACCTATGGTCGCTGAGCATTGACAATCAGAGCATTTATCCGAATGATATTTTTTCCCAACCTGCCTTTAATCAAAATGGTGGAACCAATATTGCCGCCGGTCAGGCGGTTTTGGCAAATTTCACCGCCCTCGCCGCAAGTAACACGATCTCTGGTAACGTCACGGCCTTTGGCGCGAATCTCTCGGGAGCGGGCGTGAGCGCCAGCGCGACCATCAATGGCATATTTTATTCGCTGAACAGTGTGAATACCGACAGTAATGGCGACTACTCGCTCACGGTTGGCAACGGCAATTGGACCGTTTACGTTAGCTGTCAGGGGGGGAATAATAGCCTGGATTCTCTGTTTGGCCCGGGGAACTATCAGTGCCCGAACGGCGATAATGTTACCATTGCCAATAATAGCGGCACGGCGAATTTCACGGTGGTGGCGCCACAACCGCTTCAAATTACCACCACCACACTTTCCGACGGAACGGTGGGAACGTATTATCAGCAGTCCCTCTCCGCTACGGGGGGACAAACGCCGTATCAATGGTTTTTGCCGGACGGCACGGTTTCGTTGCCACCGGCCGTTTCCGGCGACCTGTCTTTCGACACCGCCAGCGGAACGATTTCTGGTACACCAGCAACATCCGGAACCTATACTTTTCCAGTGGCAGTTTTGGACAGTGGCAATCCGCCGACGGTGGTGACCCAGCAGTTTTCGATTACCATCCGGTCGGCGGCTTCGCCTTTGCAAATCACCACCACAACCCTGAACGAGGGAACCAACGGGAGTTTTTACACGCAGACGATTCAAGCAACCGGCGGCACGCCGCCCTACAATTGGTCGATTCCGAGTTATTCTGCCAACCCGCCGTCGAATCTGACGCTGGCCACCAACGGGGTGCTTTCCGGTACGCTGGTCACCAACGGAACATTTTCATTTGACGTGGAAGTGGCGGACGCGGCTGCAAACACTTTCGATCAAACGTTAACCTTGTACGTTGCCACTCCGCCATTAGCGCCATTGGTGATCACGAATGCCACCCTGCCATCCGGAACTGTTGGCGCGCCTTATACCGTGCAACTGGGCGCCACGGGCGGGTTGCCCCCGTACACCTGGCAACTGGCCCTTGGCTCGGCCAATCCGCCAGCGGGACTGAACTTGAATTTCAGCGGCATTATTTCCGGAATTCCGGCAACCAATAAAATAACCACCTTCAAGGTGCAGGTGTCGGACATGAATTTGGCGACGGCGAGCAAGGTTGTTTCCATTACCATTAATCCGCTGCCCGTGCTGGGGGCGCCCGCGTTGGTAAATGACCAGTTCCAACTAAAACTGCTGGGCGCGACCAACCAAAATTATACGCTCCAAGTGGCCACGAACTTGGTTTCACCGAACTGGGTTTCCGTGTTGAGCACCAATAGTAAGTCGACCAATGCGTTTATGGTGGTGGATCCCAATGCCACGAACCAGCAGCGCTTTTATCGCGTGTTGATCGGACCCTAGCGGATTTCGCCCCTGGGATGGTCGGCAAGAAAAGCTGCCGGGGCGTGAAGATTTGATATGCCGGCGGGATTTCCCGCCAGGCATATTGCGAGATCAGACTGCGGCTTCTTTTTCGGTGGTGGCTCCGACTTTTAATTCTTCCAAGGCGCGGAACCGGCTGGCGGCAAAGCCGGCCTCGATTCCGAGTTTATTGCAGGGATTGAACATACCCACGAGCAGAATGGACTGTTCGATCACGCGCCGCATATCCATGATCAATTCGTCGGCCCGCACGCCCACGCGGACCGCCCGAACGACGTAGACGGAATCTTTGACGGGCAGCGAAAGGTAGATTTCCTTCACGGTGTCCGGCCAATGATCATCGACCAGCACGACTTTTTGTCCAACGTTAAACATAGGATCCTTTGGTTGGGTTCAATAGGGCAGGGGAAAGCGGGCGGTCAATTCCCGGACCCGGCCGCGAACCTGGTGGGCGGCTTCGACATTCTTAATGTCGAGCAATACCTCGGAGATCATGTCGGCGATCGCGGCCATCTCGCCCTCTTTCATGCCGCGCGTGGTGCAGGCAGGGCTGCCGAGCCGGATGCCGCTGGCCTGGAACGGCGAGCGCGTTTCGAACGGAATCGTATTCTTGTTGGTCGTGATGCCGGCTTCGTCGAGGGCGATCTGACAATCTTTGCCGGTCAGGTTTTTCGCGCCGACGTCCACCAACATCAGGTGGTTGTCCGTGCCGCCGCTGACGAGGCGGTATCCGTTGCGTTTCATGCCGTCGGCCAGCGCTGCGGCATTCTTGACGATCTGTTGCTGGTAGGATTTGAACGACGGCTGGAGCGCTTCGTGGAAGCAAACTGCCTTGGCCGCGACGACGTGTTCCAGCGGGCCGCCCTGGATGCCGGGGAATACCTGGGAATCGATCTCCTTTGCGTATTTTTCCCGGCAGAGGATCAAGCCGCCGCGCGGTCCGCGCAGGGTCTTGTGGGTCGTCGTGGTAACGAAGTCAGCATGTGCCATCGGGCTGGGATGGACGCCCGCCGCAACCATGCCCGCGATATGCGCAATATCCGCCAGCAGATAGGCGCCGACCTCGCGGGCGATTTCCCCCATGCGCTTGAAATCAATGATCCGCGGATAGGCGCTGGCGCCGACCGTGATCATGCGAGGCCGATGTTCGCGAGCCATGGCGGCCAATTGTTCGTAATCAATGCGTTCGTCGTCCTTCCGGACCCCGTAATGGATGATTTCAAAAAACTTTCCGGAGAAATTGGCCTTGTTACCGTGCGTCAAATGTCCGCCGTGGCTCAGGTCCATCGTCAACATTTTGTCGCCGGGTTTCAACACGGCGAAATAAACGGCCATGTTGGCCCCGGAACCGGAATGGGGTTGTACATTGGCGTGTTCCGCCCCGAACAATTTTTTTGCCCGATCGATCGCCAGCTGTTCGATGACATCGATGTTCTCGCACCCGCCGTACCAGCGTTTTTTGGGGTAACCTTCGGCGTATTTGTTGGTGATAACCGAGCCTTGTGCTTCCATGACGGCCGGACTGGTGAAATTCTCGCTGGCGATGAGTTCGATGTTCTCCTGCTGGCGGCGGCGTTCGTTTTCAATCGCATCGGCAATGGCGGGATCGACATTGCGCAAACGGAGAGCAGCGGGAGCCGGGTGGGCATCCATTTTAATCACGCGCCGTTCATGGCGTCCGCCTTCAAATTTGGCGTTGATGAACGCCTCGACAATTTTCTTCGCCTGCTCCGGGGGGGTGTTTTTGCCGCTGAGGCAGAGGACATTGAGATCATTGTGCTGGCGGCTCATGGTCGCTGTCGCCGGATCACCGATGAGCGCGGCGCGGACCCCGGAAACCTTGTTGGCGGCGATGCACATGCCGATGCCCGTTGTGCAGATCAACAAACCGGCTTCCGCCTGGCCGGTGGCAACCGCTTGAGCGACGGGCAGGGCGAAATCCGGATAATCATCCGACGATTCCGGTGATTTGGCGCCGAAATCCGTGACACTCAGGCCCCGTTCGCGGAGCTGGGACTTCAGGATTTCCTTCAATTGATAACCGCCATGGTCGGCGCCGACGGCGAAATTCATAATCGCGGCGCTGGTGGCTGCGTGGGAAGGTTGCAGTACGTTATGTTGTTCCATAAATTTGATAATGGTGGCAATTCCTTGTTCGATTTGATCCCGGCAACCCGCGTAGACCTGATAAGGGCTGCCGATGGGGTCGCTGATGTCCTTTTCATAGGGTTCCAGGGTTTCATCAAACTCCCGCACCAAAAAAGTCTTTTCGGCGGCGTTGGGATACAGCAGGGCGATGGAATCCACATGATTGTGGGTCATGCCGAAAATGAAATCCGCCTGGCGAATCAGCTCGCCGGTGAGCATCCGGCTGCGCTGGTGGGATATATCCAGGCCGATTTCCCGCATGGCCGTGGTGGAATGGGGCGTGGGCGGCTGGCCGTTGATGGCGCCCAATCCCGCGGACAAGACCCGGAAATCGCCGCGGCCCGCGACGGCATGGCGGAATAATCCTTCGGCCATGGGGCTGCGACAAACGTTGCCGGTACAAACAAACAAAATTGTTTTCATCCGCGAGGTTTCCAGAGTGATTTGTGAATGTGGGATCGTCAACCCGAAATCAGCCGCGGGCAGCGCGAATTACCGCCAGACCCTTGATCAAATCCACGGCGCGCGCCAGGACCGGATCGTGGATCACGGGGTGGGGTGGCTCCGCCCGCGGAGCGGGCGGTGTATTGTCGTCGTCCGCGCCATCCTTCCTGCGTTCGTCGACCAGTTGGGCTTCGCTGGTGTGGTCTATAAAAGGCATGATATCGTTGGTGCCGGCCAGCAAGCTGGTGTCGTTGGTGCCAGTGCGGGGAGAGGCGTAGGGGTCGATCAGGAAGGTTTTTTCGCTTGATGCGTCCGACGTTACCGTTATATCCGGCTTTAGTCCAAGGGTGGCGGTGCCGAATATCAAACCCAGCCGCGATTGGCGCAGCTTGCTGGCCAGGGCGGTGGCCGTGCCCTGCGTATCATTATTTACCAGGATGGTCAGCGGCAATTTCCGTGACGCGAGGATATCGGAGGTGGATTTGAGAACGGTAACGTCATCGCCGCTGGCGTCGCGCAAATCCAGTACCGTGCCGATGATTTTGTTGGTTCCGGTCAAGGTGTCGCCCGCCGAGGAAATTTCATCGGCGAGGCCCGACGAAATATGACCCACCCGCAAATAGACAATGTTGTCTTCCAGCAAGGCTGATCGGGCCAGGGACATGCTCGCCGCGGACGCGGACGACATGGCCTGCGCGAGCAGGAGCAAGGTCAGACAAACAAAAAAACGTCGAATCATGGCACCTCTAAAATGCGTTACTTGCGGACGGAAGTAAAGCGATCAGCGCTCCCGGGTATTTCTTCAAACGCATCAGGCTTTGGGGTCAGGATTGGAGAAAAACTTCTCTTCACATTCCGGGCAGATGCCATGGGTGATGGCCGTGCCGCTGGAATTGCTGGAAATGTATTCCTCAATCTGCTGCCAATACCCGTCATCGTTGCGAAATTTCTTGCACCAGGAACAAAGCGGGAGCAACCGGCTCAGGGTTTCCACCTGGGTCGTCAATTGCTCGGTTCGGTGCAGCGTGGCCAGCGCATCGGCCCCTTCCCCGAGCAGCAGGGAGAGCAAGCTGAACGCGACTTCCTGGTTCGGCGCCATTTCCTTTTGCAAAAGCCCGCAAAACATCCCAACGACCTGGCTGGACAAGGAAAGGGCATGCAGCACGCCCCGATTGGGGTCGCCCGGTTCGATGGGTTGCAGAAAAACCGGGGCGCTCTGGCGCAGCGCGAAGGCGAACCGGCCGTTTTTGATGCTGTGATCGATCGTCTTTTGGAGGAGTTCCCGGTCGTCTTCGATAGTGATGGCCTTGAGCTCAAAACTGAAGTCTTTTTGATCGACCAGCCAGAAGCCGGCCGAATGAAAGAGGTTCAGGCCCGAGATGTACCATTTGGTGACTTCCAGAATGCCATTGTTCGTTTCGCAATGATGGAGATCCCGGCGGAAATGTTCCAGGGCCGAGAACAGCCCCAACAATTCACGGCGCGCGTCCAACTGGTTCAGTTTTCCCAAACCAGTGCGCAAGAAATCAGGATAAACGGAATCGAACTTTTCCTTCATAGCAGCCTAATGCCGGCTCAAAAAAACCTCCTGAATGGCGTCCAGTTGTTCTTCAATCGTGTTCATCAGCGTTCCCAGGGAATTGGGATTGATTCCCAGCCGCGTCCACGCCTTGGCGTTCAAGGGCGGAATGAAGCGTTCGCCCGAGCTGCCCAGTTGCATGGCGTTCACGAGGTGATCGGAAATATGCACGACGGCGGTTTCCATCGGCGCCAGATCGCTGCTGGCGGGCGAATGATGGTAGGCTACCGCCTGGACCAGGCCGACGGGGTATTTCCATTGGGTGAGCAACGCGCCGGCAATCTGCTGGTGATCGTAGCCGAGCACCTGCTGCTCCGCCTCCCGCAACAGCAACTTTTCGCTGTGATACAATTTGAAAATTTCCTGGGTGCCCTCGGGCGACTGGGAAAACAAGACCAGCCGGCCGACGTCATGGAGCAATCCCACCACGAACAGTTTATCGGGCTTGGGCAGGCGTTTTTCCAGGGCGAGCAACCGCGCAGCAATTCCGCAGGCCAGACTGTGACGCCAAAAAGATTCCATGCTGACAAACTCCTCGGAAATTCCGGAGAATCGCTCAATGCTGCTGGAAGCGACGATCAAGTCCTGCACCTGCTGGATGCCAATCAGGCTGACCGCCTCGGTGACCGTGCTCAGGCGGGAGGAGAAACCATAGAAGGAACTGTTCGCCAGGCGGAGGAGGCGGGCGGTCAGGTCCGGATCCTTTTCGATGGCTTCGCCGACCGTCACGAGGCTGCATTGCGGCGATTCCAAGGCGGACTCGATCTCGTTGATCACCGGTGCGTAGGAGCCCAGGCTGCGCGGGATGCCGCCCAATAATAGGTCGATGGAGGGGACAATCATTTTATTTGGGCGTTGGTCCTTTGACGCGACGGAGGAGCATCAGCCGCAAAATCTCCGTGTAAACCGGGCTGGTCTCATCCGGCTGCCAAAATAGGGCCTTGAGTTCAGCGGTCATGCTGGCCAACAATTCCGGCGGAATCTTTGCGAACGGGTCGGCTGCGGCTTCTGATTCCACGGTGCTCTCAATCTCCACCTCGGTCACGCCCCACGCCTGCAAAATATTGATCTGACGTTCCTTTAATTCACAGCCCGCGGGAATGAGCAACATGCCATCAATGTTCTTCACATCGGCGGCGACGGTCATACCTTCGGCGAGCAATTCAACTTTGATACGAGGCACGTGATAATATCGGCCAATCAGGCCGTGACTGGAAAGGTTTTTCTACCGGTATAATGCGTCGTTTCCGACGGAAGTTCGTCGGATCGTTGGGGTTGGGGCCGGCCGGCGGGGCGGCTGGACCTCGCGGCAGGCAGTCAAACCAACTCGCACCGGATAATTTCGATTTTTCCGGGTGACTTTAAATCCGGTTCGGAAAGATTGAGTTCGCCCAGCGCCGGATTTAAAAAAAAGTGATGATTGAAATCGCTTGAAATCAAGTGAAAACGGTTGATTTCAATGGTTTACGAGGGTGACGGTGGACCCGATTGCGCGGGGCTGAAATTCTGGCCATCGGGCGTCGGCGGTCTTTCCGTCCGCCTGGGGTCTTTTATGCTCGTGGAAATCAGAGCTCGCCGGAAAAGTGGGGCGGGGTGGCCTGTTTTCAATTCCGCCAAAGCTTTCCCGGTGATGATGCCGGGAAGGCCGCCTCGAAGCGATCGAGTTTCGATGGTTTATCTTTTATTAAT
>Ga0302319_10001946_pt1 | contig 45557 bp, 37 predicted proteins | sample Bog_T0_2_FD_203319 | JGI IMG/M metagenome (GOLD analysis project Ga0302319, IMG submission 203319) | Peat permafrost microbial communities from Stordalen Mire near Abisko, Sweden - Bog_T0_2 | ecosystem: Environmental > Terrestrial > Soil > Wetlands > Peat | place: Sweden: Abisko, Stordalen Mire...
GTTCCGGCGAAAGGTAACTGAACATCGCGGTCTGTTGGGTGTCTTGTCCTCGCATCGCTCTTTACATAGAGACGCGATTCTGTTTACCTGGTAACCCGATCAGTTACTTTTTCATCATCCTGCTAGGCGTCTTCAAGTCGCGCATAGATCGCACTTTCTGCGTCGATCTTTATACTTACCCTATCCTCTTCGACAACCGTGCGTAATCTGGATGTCACTATCCGATGGTCTCCAATTCCTGCATAGCCCATTCGCGATCCATTTCTGTGATCGGCGCTGGCTTCGCAAAAATAGTGAAGTACGGCATTTCCTCGCCGTCGCTCGCGGCTTTCCAGATATGATCATGCGATAAATCGCTGATCGATTGAGCAGTATGTTCTTCGGTCACATACTTCGTCATTCGGTCGATCAGCTTCATCTCGGCACCATCAAATGCTGAGATATCGGGCTCGCATGTTGCCCTGAACTGAATCTGCGGATACCCATGAAACAGCTTCGTGCTGTTCAAGACAGCACCCTCTGCATCTAGTTCCCGGAGGACGCCCACTATTGCTTGCGGAACTGGGCCGAACGGACGCTTCACGTACGAGGCGTCAGTGATTGCATGTTCGAAGTGATAATACGCCAAAAAATCGGCCAACCAACATACCTTGTTTAATTTTGTGGCCCCAAGACTGGAAGGGTTGTCAGTGGTCTTCCAGCAGATGTAGTGGACCATCGCTTTAAATTTATCGCGGTCAAACGCCATGGCATTTCTCCTCCCTGAATTTCTCCTCCCTGAATAAGCGTACCACAATATGTTGTGCTATAATCCGCGCAAATCGCTAGGCCATGTGCTTCCCGCGATTCTGTCGTTTTCAGGCAATTGCAACAAGTTCTTTCCCCGTCAGCCTATCCCAAGTCAACCGCTTGCCAACAATCTGACGAACGGCCATGTCGAAACGATCTCCATCGGTCAACGGCTTTCTTTCATCGTCCTTGCGGTTGTTGTAGCGGCAGGCTTGCTCGTCGAGATATCTGAAGAGGTGGAAGGGCTCGACCGAAACATAGGTTCCGTTGATCCCGCGTTTCAGAAGCGACCAGAAATTTTCCATCCCGTTTGTGTGAATCTTGCCGTCAACGTACTGGACGGCGTGATCCACAACGCCGTGCTGGAATTCGTTCAGGCCCTTGTACGAATTCAGGTCGTCGGTGTAGAGCGCGGAGCCCGCTTCAACGTTGCTTGCGGACTTCGGACTGTAGCGCATGCTTTTTGCGGTTCGATACGACGCTCGTGCGGACCTTGCTCGGCTTGTCGTCTTTGGCGCGCTCCAGAATGCCCATGACCATGGCCTTGTCTTTGCCGCCAGTGCCGGTGATCTTGCGGGCCTTCACGTCCTTGTGCATGTTGCGAGCTTTGCCGCCGATGAAAGTTTCGTCGGCCTCAACTTCGCCTGACATCATTTTGTCGAACGATCCCTAATGGAGCGCGAACCGGATGCGGTGATCAAGGAACCATGCGGACTTCTGAGTGATTCCAATGGCGCGGTGAACTTCATACGAACTGATTCCGTTTTTGCAGTTCACGATTTGCCACATGGCCGTCATCCATTTGTCTAGGCCAATAGGGCTATCTTCCATGATGGTTCCGGTCTTCAATGTGAACTGGGGCGCGTCGTGCTTCTCCCGGCAATGCCAACGGTTGTACTTCTCCATAAACAGGACGTTCTTCGAGCAGCAACACGGACAGGTGACCTCCGTCCCCTAAATACTTGAATCCAGAACGCTTTAGACGCGTCCTTATGGGATATACTGGATTGCCAATGGACATCGACCCCCGGCGATATTCAGATCGGCGCGAAGTTCCGAAATACACCATAAGTGAAGTCGCGCTTTACCTTGGCCTGAATCCCCGTACAGTCCACACATGGTTTTTTGGAAGAAGCTATCACGTGAAGGGAGAGCCGCGCTTTTGGTCTCCTTTGGCAATTCCAGCCGACCACAATCCAAGGGGCCCCTCTCTTTCTTTCTATAACCTGGCTGAAGCTCATGTTCTGTCAGCTACTCGCGGATTCCGTATAAGCATGCGATCAATTCGACATGCGATGGATAACCTCGTCAAGATATACCCGAATTCACACCCGCTCATATCCAGAGAATTTGAGACTGATAATCGCGACATTTTTATCCGTGAAATGGAGGGAGGGAATGAGGAAGGCCTAGTTAATATCTCTTCTGGCAATCGCGCAATCAAGCCCATACTAGATGCCTACCTGGAACGTATCGACAGAGATGCCAGGGGCTGGCCTGTCAGGGTTTATCCAGTTCGCGGAGCTATAACTGAAAACCACAAGAGAATCGTTATTATTCCTTCTGTGGCCTCAGGAAGACCAACAATCGCAGGAAGCGGGGTTCGCGTGGAATCTATTTGGGGGAGAGCGCAAGCCGGCGAGACCGCAGCGGAATTAGCAGAAGATTACGGAATCGACAAAATTGCCATCGAAGAAGCAATCAGCTATTTCGCCAACGTTAAGGCTGCTTGAGTTCCAGCGCCCACTTTTCCTTGATCGAGACCAGGGATCGAAGGATATGGCCAGCGTTCTCCGCCTGGCTGGCATGACAGCGCATTGCCACAATACGTTCTTCGATAAAGAAGAGGAAGATCATATTTGGATACCAGACATAGCCAAAAGGAAATGGATTATCGTCACCTCTGACAAGGGAATAGAAACTGATCCGGTCAATCGATCGGCAGTATTGAATTCGGACGCCATCGTTTTCATTCTCGAAGACGGAACCAGTAGAGCCGCTAACTGGGCTGCTTCAATCATAGTTTCTAGAAATAGGATCTACGAAGCAGTCATGAACCACAAAGCTCCGTTTTTCATGACCATATCGAAAGAGACCGGATTCCTCGTGAGGGGCTTGCGCCGACCATCCATAATTCCAGACTCGAAAACTGGCGAGACAATGGTTATTCACGCCTCTACGAACGACATCAAAGAAGAGATTGAAGCCCGACCCGTGTCATCATAAAGCCGTGAAGCGGGCACCTGAATACACTGAAGGACCGGAAGCATTCACGCAGTTCACATCTGCGCCCTAAATAGCTTTTATCCGCGCGCGAACTGCGTGAGCGGCGCTAACCCGCGCACCACTAATCCGGAGTGCGCACAGTCGATCGCCTTGATCTGATCGGCTATCGGCAGCAGCCTGCGATTCAGGCTTGTGAGCGAGGCCCGGTCGTCATCCTGGCTGTCGCTGAAGATCCACGGCGCGATGTCGAGCGAAAGGTCTCTGGCAAAATCGGCGGCGTCACCGAGAAACAGGACCCCGTCCACCAGATAGGCCGCGCTGCCCGCTGTATGTCCCGGAACGGCGTAAACCTGAACCGGCACCTCACCCACCATCACCGTTTCGCCGTCTTTCAGCGCCCGTGCCACATGAATTCCGGTGGGCTTTGCCGGGGATAACTGCGTTAACGGCCCATGCGCGCGTTCCCGCCCTTCCACCATAGCCACTTCGGAATCGAGCGCCATCACCTGAGCTTTCGGGAAAAGCGCTATCGACGCCACATGGTCCGGATGACCGTGCGTCAGCAAAATAGCCGCAACGCTGTCGGGGCCCAGACCGCGCCGGGCCAGTTCCGCCAGAATTGCCTTACCAGTCTTGTCATTTCCGGCGTCGACGAGTGCCACCTGTCCATTGCCGATGGGAAAAATCCCGACACTGACAATGCCGTCTTTCACGATCCGGACGCCACCCGATTCCGCGCCGTCCACTACGGCGCTACGGCCCAGAAACGTGTAAGCAACCAAGCCGACCACCGCCAGCACAAACAGAAAAACAGCCACGGCCAATCGCCCGATGATACGTTTCGTCCGCCTGCGCATGAGCACAAGTCTAGCTAAGCGATTCGGATGGCGATTATTAAGGTCCCTCGGATGGGGACTGTTAAGCTCCCTCAGTTGGCGATTGTTAAGATGGGTTACCGAAGGTCTCCCCCCATCATGCCTGCCTGCAGCACCAGCGTCGCCGAGGAAATTCTCGAGCTGAAATCCCGTCGTAACGCAATCCTCCTGGCGCACCACTATCAGGAAGCCGAGATTCAGGAACTTGCCGATGTCGTGGGAGATAGCCTCGAACTGGCGCGTAAAGCCCGCGAATCCGAGTGCGATGTCATCGCCATGTGCGGCGTCTGGTTTATGGCGGAAACGGCCAAAGTTCTCAATCCGAACCGCATTGTCATCGTCCCCGACAAGGACGCCAGTTGCAGCCTGGTGGAAGGTTTCCCGGTCGAGCCGATCCGGGAATTTCGTCGCCGCAATCCCGATCACGTGATTGTCAGCTACATCAATACATCGGCCGAAGTCAAAGCGGAATCCGACATTCTCTGCACCTCGCGCAACGCCGTTAAAATCGTCAATTCCATCCCCGCCGATCAGCCCATTCTGTTCCTGCCGGATAAGAATCTCGGCAATTATGTGAAGCGCGAAACCGGACGCCGGAACATGCGCATCTGGCAGGGCTCCTGCATCGTTCACAATACCTTTCCCTCGCGCCGGCTGATGGAATCGAAAGCAGAGCATCCCGGCGCTCTGGTTGTCGCACACCCTGAGTGCCCCGAAGCCGTGCTCCGGCACGCCGATTTCATCGGTTCAACCTCGGCCATCATCGAATATGTAGCGGCGAGTCCCGCGCAGGAATTCATCGTGATGACCGAGAGCGGCGTCAATTATTCCCTCGAACGTGTCGCCCCCGGACGCCGCTTCTACTACGTCGCTAACGAAAATTGCAACTGCAGCGAATGCCCTTTCATGCGTCTCAATACGCTCGAGAAACTGCGCGATGCCCTGCGTGATCTTGAGCCCCGCGTGGAAATGGATCCGGATCTCATGCGTCGCGCGCTCCTGCCCGTTGAGCGTATGCTGGCTGTAGTGTGATCGCCGCCGCATCAAACCCGCAGAAGACCCTTGTCGACCGGTTCGGACGTGTTCACGACAATCTGCGCATCAGCGTTACCGATCGCTGCAATATCCGCTGCTTCTACTGCATGCCCGAGGAAGGCGCCCAATTCCTCGACCGTGCTGAAATTCTCCGCTTCGAAGAAATCGAGCACTTCGTCCGCGTCGCCGCCACCCTCGGCATCACCAAGCTCCGCATTACCGGCGGAGAGCCCTTAGTTCGGCGCGATCTGTCACGGCTGATCGAACGTCTGATCGTCATTCCGGGAATTCGCGATCTCGCCCTCACCACCAACGCCGTCCTCCTGGCCGACCAGGCCAAAGATCTTTACGCGGCGGGATTGCGCCGTCTCAACATTCACCTCGACACACTCGACCGGGAACGTTTCCGGCAGATCACCCGTCGTGACGACTTGCCGCGCGTGCTTCGCGGAATCGATGCCGCTGTTGAAGCCGGCTTCAGGAACATTAAGTTCAATATCGTCGCCGTGAAAGGTCTCGTCGAACCAGACATTGTTCCCATGGCGCTGTTCTGCCGGGAACGCGGCTTCGAAGCGCGCTTCATCGAGTTCATGCCTCTCGATGCCCAGCACCTCTGGGGCAAAGGCAAAGTGCTGACCGCCGATGAAATCGCCGCCATCATCGCCCGCGAAATTGGACCGCTCCTGCCCGCGCCCGATCAGGACCCCCGTGCGCCCGCCACCGAATTCATGTATGCGGATGGCAGCGGCCGCGTCGGCTTCATCGCCTCAGTCAGCAAGCCGTTCTGTATGAATTGCAATCGCGTGCGTCTCACCTCCGATGGCAAACTTCGCTACTGCCTGTTTGCGATTGACGAGACCGACGTCAAGCAACTGCTTCGTTCAAACGCGTCCGACGATGAGATTCGCGCGGTAATCCAGAGCAACATCGCGGAGAAGTGGCTCGGCCACGAGATCAACTCCACTCAGTTCGTGCCTCCACCGCGGCCCATGTATTCCATCGGCGGCTGACCCTCTCAGGAACTTCTCAGGAACATTCGGACACGTGGCGGGGTCTACTTGACCGGGAGCCGAGACACCGCAATGTTCGAACAAACTTTCGTAAATGTGAACGCGCAGACACGCAAGCCGTGGACCGTCGCGGCGTCTTTTCTCGCCCAGGCCGTCATCGTTTGCGCGCTGCTGATCGCCCCGCTATTGCACATCGCCGCCATCAGTCCCGTCATGCAGGGGCCGATTATAATGCGCCTCGTCAAAACCGAACCGCCGCCCGCCAAAACAGTCGCGACGGCCGTGCCTGTCGCTCATGTCAGACGTTCCGCTGTCCTTTCGTTCGTGGCTCCGCGAAGCATACCGGCGCATATCGACATGACACCCGATGACCCACAAGCGGTCACCGAAATTACCGGCATTCCCTTCGGTGGGTCAAGCGTATTGAGCAGTCTCCCAACTGCTGAGATAGCTCCACCGGTTCGCCCCAAACCGGCGCCCGCTGTGCGCGATGACAAGCCTCTCGCCGTCAGTTCAACGGTTCAAAGCGCCCGACTCCTCTACGGTCCGAAGCCCGCCTATCCGCCGTTGGCCCGAACCGCCCGCGTGGAAGGCACCGTCCGCCTGCGTGCGGTCATCGCTCGCGATGGATCCATATCGGACCTTCAACTTGTCAGCGGTCCTCCGCTGCTCGTCGCTGCAGCCATGCAGGCTATCGCGCAGTGGAAATATCTCCCGACCATACTCAACAACGAAGCAGTACCCGTCGCGACCGAAGTGGACGTTACTTTCACTCTCCGCTGACTCACTCTGTGCCAAATCCCATCAAAACGTATTCACGACAGGACAACCCTGCAGCGTCAGATGGGAACTCTCTGCGTGATTGCAAAGTTCCTGCGTGTTTTTAATCTGATTCCGCAGATAGGCGAGCACTTCCTGGTAAGTATGGATATTGCCATGAACCGGCAGATCTTTCTCGACATCGAGATTCCAGTACTTCACTGACGCGTTGTAGCTGTCGCCCCAGAACACAATGTCCCAGCCTTCATCCACGAGGTCGCCTTCCGCCACTGCTTTCGCGCTGGGAATGTACGCCATGATGCCGTTGGGCATGTGGTTGTTCGACATCACGCGATAGATGTCAACCTCCATCGCGCTGTCCTTCAACACCAGCTTCTCGTCAACGGGAATAATGTGGATCGGCTTCGGGTTCTTGCCCAGCGCATCTGGAAATTCTTTCGCGGGGCGCGCTGCCATCTCTTCGAAGATGCCGATGTTCCCGCGCTGCGTAATAATCGTCAGGCCTTCAGCCACAGCCGTTCGCAATCCGCCTGAGTGGTCAAAGTGGTGATGCGACACAATCACCTGAGTCACAGGCTTGCCCGGCACCAACAGGCGCGCCGTGCTGATTACAGCCTCGGCATTCGCCTCACTACCGTAGGTTTCAAACAGAGTGATATGGTCCGTAAACTCGAAAGCCGTGCTGCTTCCACCGGTGCTGTGCAGATACCAGACTCCTTTGACGATCGGCGTCACAGTCACCACCGGAGGCTGGGCAACCGGAGTCGCTGCGGACCGAACATCCGCGGGTGCCGCCATATCGCCCACCGGTCCGTCAACGGTGTTTTTGTCGATATAAAGCTTGCTCCAAACCACGTTGCGCCAGTCCTGAACGGTGTTGTAACCGATCGGCAGCCTCACGCCGTTTACCAGCTCGAACCCCGTCCAGTGCGTCGTGTACGTCACGTCGCCGAGATTCGCATCGGGACCCACCCAACTCACCCACGCCGGCAGATGCGAATCGCTGTCGACGGCAAAATGAAGCTTGTCTCCCTGCGCCGTGGTGACATCCATCACCTGCGTTTTCCCAAGCACATGCAATCCGCTTAGTTTCGTAGCGCTGTCCAGCGCCGTTCGCACCATCACGATGGGATTGTTGAGCATGTCGATCCGCCGCGCCCGCGCAGCCGCTTCGCCGGCCCGAACCGCTTTGCCGTCACGCCCCATATTGAACGCGACTTCGCCATCCAGCACCTGATTCGCCCGCGTATCGCCATTCATGTTGCGCGCATAGGCGAACACGAAGTCTTGCACCAGCCGCTGTTCACGCCGCATCCGGTGATGCTCCAGATCGAACGTCCAGACCATCCCATTGATGTTGACCCATTTCTGCGGAGCATCGGGCGAGCCGGTCGGATTGCCTCCGCCGTTCTGGTAAGCCTGCTGGCCGTACCCATCCACTCGAATGGTCTTGACCGCCAGTATCCGGTCTTTACCGCCCAGCGCTTCCGCCGCGGCATTGACCACTTTCAGTTCAGGCGTCTGTCCCCAGGCATTGGCGAGCGTCGCCGCCACAACCATCCAGTGCGCGTGTTTCATGGATCAACATGATATCGGAACCCGCGCGGAGAATCACTGCTCGCGGTAACACGTCAGCAAAATTCCGCGCCGCTCGATAACCGCGCGTACCTCGGCCGAAGTAAGCGCCGCTAACTCTAGGGCTCGGCTCTCTTTGAGCCGTGTCCGCGATGCCTGCAACTCGGCGCCCAAATATCCTGGATGGCACATAAACTCCGTAAGTCCGGCAGGTAGCCGTTCCAGCGTTTCAATCAAGCGGCTCGTGCCCAGCGCTCCCGTGATTTGAAAGCCGGTGAAATGGTCCGTACTGCGCAGCCCTTTGAGTGCCGTCGCAAAGGCTGGCCGCGTCAATCGCATGCCGAGCGTCACCAGCCGTTTTGTCGCACTCGCTTTAGCGTCAATCCCGAAATCGAACGGCCTCCGTACCCATGGAATTCCAAATTCGCGCGCCAGCCTGGCCACGGCGCTTAGAACCGGCGGCAGTAAGTGCGTATGCTTGTGCGTATCGAGGTGCGTGGGACGGATACCCGCATCCAGAATCCGCCGGATCTGTGCCCGCAGTTCGCCTTCCACATCGATCTCGCGCCGGGTTAGTGCGCGAATAAGGTCCTTCACCGTTGCCGGGAGCGCCCGCGTGGCGTCTACCAAACTCTGCCCTTGCACCAGCACCAGATGGCATCCCACATCGAGGCTGGGGCTTTCTCCTGCCAACGCAACCGCATGCTCAAAGGCAGCACCGTTAGCCATCAATGTCGTCGCCGTAAGAATGCCGTGCCGGTGAGCTTTGACGATGCCTTCGTTCACATCGCGCGTGAAACCGAAGTCGTCGGCATTGACGATAAGGCGCGGACGGTCCGCAGCAGAGCCGCTCACGTCAGAAAATAGCCAGCTTGATGCTGAGATATTTTTTTGGATTGGCCTTAACGGCTTTGATCAGATCGTCCAGGTCCCGCGTCGCCCCGTTCAGCGAATCGTAGAGTTGCGGGTTCACTATCAATTGTCCGATCGTACCTTGACCGGAGTTCACTTTATCCAGAGCCGTATTGATCTTCTGCGTAATCAGGTCCAGCTGACGGGCAATCTGATCGTCCTTCAGCAATTTGCCCGCGGTTCCTTTCCCGGCGTTCAGATTGTCGAGAAGCAGTTTGGCGTCCGAGATGCTGGCACGAGCTTCGTCATAGAGCTGCGGATCGTTGATGAATTTCCCCGCCGAGCCCCGCCCCTGCTGCACCTGAGCCAACATGTCGTCAAGCCGTTGAATCGGCTTTCGAATGTCGTCGTAAAGGTCGCGATCGTAAAGCAGATGGCTGATGGTTCCGTTGCTGTTCTTCACATCCGCGATAAGCTGCTGAGCCTCGCCGGCAGTCGCATTGAGCCGGTTATAGAGCGAGTCGTCCTTGATCAGTTTGCCGATATTGCCCTGGCCATTTTCCACGATCGCCAGCAAGCCGTCCACCCGTCCGATGATGGTCTGAAATTGCCCCAGAAGATTGGAGCTTTGCGCCAGAATTTCCGGAATATCCTGCACCTGCAAAGCCTGAATCTCTCCGCCGCTTTCCACGTGCTTAGGGTGCGATCCCCGCGTAATATTGATGTACTTGTCGCCCAGCAGATTGGAGGCGCTGATGGCCGCTTTCGAATCATCGGGGATCTGATCCAGATACCGCTGCTGAATCAGCATGTCAATCTCAACCGTGCGCTTCGGATCGCGCGAACCGGAAAGCTGCACACTGCCGATATGCCCCGCCAGAATTCCGTTCAGACGCACGGGAGCATTGCTCGCCATGCCGGCGGAATCCTCCATGTAGGTCTTAAGATGAAACTCGCCCTCGAAGAAACTACTCTGCCCCGTCAGCAGAAAGATCAGCGCAGCCGCGATAATCAGCGCCGCCAGCGCCAGCGCCCCCGTCCGTAATTGAGCCCACTTCAGCTTGGCGTTAGCCATTTCAGGCAGCGCTCTCTTCCGGACGTTTTACGAATTTCGAAATGTACGAATCGCGGGACGCTTCCAGTTCAGCCTGGTGGCCTTCGAAGATCAGACTTCCCTCCTTAAGCACCATGAACACAGTATTGGTCCCTGATTTCCCCGTTGGGTCAAGCATCCCACTGTCCGGATTGTAGCGAAAGTTCGCTACCAGATTGCCGTCCTGGTACCGATGGGTCACCACCAGAGCTGTAGTATTATCCACATCTCGCTCTTTCACGATGAGCGCCATGATGGTGTGCGCGGTGATCGGATCGAGTCCTGCCGTAGGCGAATCGTAGAGCAAAAGCGGGGGTTTCGTGACCACCGCACGCGCAATCGCCGCCCGCCGCCGCATGCCCCCCGAAAGCTCGCTCGGATATTTTTCCATGGTCTGCCCGAGTTCGACAAAGCTAAGCGAATCCTTCACCGCCTGTTCCATCTTGTCCCGTGGCATCGAACTGCTGATCGCTTTCTGGTTCAGCAAAGGATAAGCCACGTTCTGCGCGATCGTCATGGAATCGAACAGGGCGCTTTCCTGAAACAACATTCCCACCCGGCTGCGGATCTCGAAGAGCTCGGCTTCCTTTTTGGAGGTAACGTCCTGATCGAAGAGAAAAACTTTGCCGGAGTTGGGCCGAATTAAGGCCATAGCCGTCTTCAGAAGAACGGTTTTTCCGCTGGCCGCGGCGCCCAGGATGATCCGCGTCTCACCCTCATGCACGTCAAAAGAAATGTGGTTGAGTACCGTTTGTGGCTCGCCCGCTGCCGGATCGTCGTAGATCACGCTCACGTCCTCAAAACGCAGCAGACTCCCGTTACCTGGTTTCGCTTGCGCTTCGACGGCCGGTGCTTCGGGATCGGGCATCACTGGCCAACCAGGGGACTGACGAAAATCCGCGTAATAAACGTGTTGATGATAAAGACGATTACGATCGCCGCAACCACCGCCTGTGTCGTAGCCTTACCCACGCCTTGCGTTCCGCCGCTCGCCTTGAGTCCGTAATAACAGCCCACCAGAGAGACCACGAACGAATAGATGAACGGCTTCAGGAGCCCCTGCGCTACATCGCTCCAGCCCAGCGCCCGCCAGGTCAGTGACCAGTACTGCAAAGACGGCAGCGCGTAGACCATCCGGCAGATAATCCAGCCTCCGATCATCCCCACAAAGTCGTCGATCACCGTCAGACACGGCATCATGATGGCCGTCGCGATCACCCGCGGCGTCACCAGCTTTTGAATCGGATCCGTGCCGAGCGCCCGCATCGCGTCGATCTGCTCCGTCACCTTCATGGAGCCCAGTTCGCTGGCGATTCCCGACGAGTTCCGGCCCGCCATCGCCACCGCCGTCATCACCGGACCCAACTCGCGCACCAGGATGAGAGAAACCACCGTCCCCGTGCGTCCGGTCTGGCCGTATTGACCCAGTGCGCGGCCCATCTGCAGCGCCATCACGGCGCCGGAAAAGAAACCGGTCAGCAGGATAATCGCCAGACTCCCGAAGCCGATGTTATCCATCTGCAGCAGGATGTCGTCGGCGTAATGGGGGCGGCGAACGACGTTGCGGAGAGCCTGCCCTGTCAGTTCCAGAAACTCCTGGACGGATAGGACGGGGCGCTTTAGAACGTCAAGCACGGTGACACTCCGGGAGTGGCTTCAGCGACTGCCGTTCCAAACGCCGATGCTAGCATACAAGCACCGTTATGAGCCGTAGAGTATGAACGGTTTGACCGACATTCCAGGCATTCTCGTGGGCCACGCCACGGATACCGAGGCGCTCACCGGCTGCACCGTCATTCTGTGCGGTTCCGATGCCGTCGGCGGCGTCGATATCCGTGGTTCGGCGACAGGAACCTGCGAGATTGAAGCGCTGAATCCTGGCCATGTCGCCCCCCATATCCACGCGATTTGCCTCGCGGGCGGCAGCGCCTTCGGCCTCGAAGCTTCAAGCGGTGTGCGCCGCGTCCTGGAACGCCGAGGAATCGGCTTTAACGCCGGTGTCGCCCACGTTCCCATTGTCCCCTCGGCGATATTGTTCGACCTTGGAATTGGCAAACCCGGCGTCCGGCCTGACCGCGAGATGGGTGAGAAAGCCACCAATGCCGCCCACGGCGGTCCTGTCGAAGAAGGCAACGTCGGCGCAGGGACGGGCGCCAGCGTGGGCAAGCTCTTCGGGATGAAACAGGCGATGAAAAGCGGCATCGGAACGGCGTCACTCACCATCGGCCCCAAAATCATTGTGGCGGCGCTCGTGGCAGTAAACGCGCTGGGCGACGTGATGGATCCTAACACCCGTAAGATCATCGCCGGAGCCCGTAAATCGCCGCAGAGCCGTGAGTTCATTGATTCCACTGCGATGCTGCGCCACGGAGTTCCCGTCGGCGGCTTCGGCCGAACCAATACCACTCTGGCCGTAGTCGCCACCAACGCGAAACTCGACCGCGTCCAGACCAACAAACTCGCCGCCCTGGCCAGCCTCGGGGTCGCCCGAACCATCTCACCTGTGAACACCATGTCCGACGGCGACATTACTTTTGCGATCTCGCTCGGCCACGAAACGGCCACCATCGATGAACTGGGCGTAACCGCTGCCGAAGCCCTGGCGACCGCCGTCGTTCGGGCAGTGCGGTCGGCCAAATCCGTCGCGGGAATTCCCGGTTTGGCTGGCTAGTTCTTGACTATATTGTTTTATCCGGGTAATATATTTCATCCGGGTAAATTATGCCAGACTTTACTGCCTTCCACGGGTCATCTCAAATCGCCACTGGTGAACTGGTTAAGGTCGTCACCCTCACTAAAAACGAACTTGATCGCGGCAACGGCTCTAAGCTGCTCATTTTCAACAACGAAACAGGTGAACAGCTTGATGTCGATCTCGGCGGTACCCTCGCAGACGTCCAGCGCCGCCTCTTGCGTCCGTCCGAAGAAGCCCGCGGTCCCGGTCGGCCTAAGTTGGGCGTCGTGGCTCGCGAGGTAACTTTGCTGCCCCGACATTGGGACTGGCTGAGTACCCAGCCCGGCGGCGCATCGGTCGCTTTGCGCCGTCTGGTGGACGATGCAAAACGAACCCATCAGGATAGGGATCGCATCCGCCAGGCCCGCGAAGCCGCCTACCGATTCATGTCGGCGGTGGCCGGAAACGAGCCCGGGTTCGAAGAGGCGTCGCGCGCGCTTTTCTCCGGCAATCAGGAGAATTTCGAAGATCTCGCCCGGCTCTGGCCGCCCGATGTCCGAGACTACGCCGTCCGCCTCGCCGCCCTTTCATTCGACCCGCCCGAAACTCCGCCTGGTTCGCCTGCTACGATGATGCTTTCGCCCCACAATTCATGAGATCCCGCGTCCTTTCGGGCGTACAGCCGTCCGGTAATCTGCACATTGGCAACTACCTCGGCGCCCTGGCCAACTGGGTCCGCATTCAGCACCAGTACGAGAGCATTTTCTGCATCGTCGACCTGCACGCCGTCACCATTTACCAGAAGCCCGATGAACTAAGAGCCCGGATTCGCGAACTCGCCGCGCTTTTTCTCGCCGTCGGAATCGATCCCGGACACTCCCGGATCGTTGTCCAGTCAATGGTTTCCGGACATGCCGAACTGGCCTGGCTGCTTACCTGCGTCACGCCCATGGGCTGGCTGGAGCGGATGACGCAATTCAAAGCCAAATCCGCCGCGCAGGAATCCATCGGCTCCGGCCTGTTCCAATATCCGGTCCTGATGGCTGCCGACATCCTGCTTTACCAGGCTGCGGTCGTCCCGGTTGGGGAAGACCAGATGCAGCATCTCGAACTAGCTCGCGATATCGCCCAGCGCTTCAACTCACTTTACGGCGAGACCTTCGTCATGCCCGCCACCAAACTCCCCACCGTGGGCGCACGCATCATGGGTCTGGACGATCCCACCGTGAAGATGAGCAAGTCCGCCCCCGGTTCCGCTCATGCCGTGGCACTGCTTGACCCCATAGATCGCATTCGGAAGACCATCATGCGCGCCACCACCGATTCCAACCCGGCCGTCGACTTCGACGCCATGGGTCCCGGTGTAGCCAACCTGCTCAACATCTACCAGGCTTTCGGCGACGTCTCATCAGACGCCTTGCAAAATCAATTCGCCGGCATGCGTTATGGCGACCTGAAAAAGCAGGTTGCCGAAATGGTGATCTCGAAACTGGAGCCGATCCAGCAGCGCTACCGCGATATCGTTTCCGAACCCGGCTACCTCGACCGGATTCTCGAAGACGGCGCCGAAGCCGTTATTCCCATCGCTCAGGACACGGTTCGCACTGTGAAACAGCGGATGGGCGTCTACACCCGGTAAGTTTAGCGATGCCGCGCTGCTTCGGGAGCCGGCGGCGGCACAATAACCTTGTCGGGCCCATGGGCCTTTACGGTATCCACCACATCGCGCAGGACGTCGTCGGTTTCCGTCCGTAACTCACGCTCCATACGGCGCAGCGCCACGCTGACCACATCCCGATGCCGCAGTTCGTCACCCGCACCTTTGTTGATCAGTTCCAGCCACAGGTTATGCGTGAGATCCACATCCTCAGGCCACAACCGCGGAGGATGCGGACCGAGGTTGAAGTACATCGACTGGTTCGGATCCGGCATCACGATTTCGAGCGACAGCGAAGGCCGAGGCGTAGGCAGACTCTCCCACGCAACTCCCACCAGACGGCCCTGCTCAGCCGGAGTCAATTTCGGCGACAAACCCATCACGACGCGCGCGCACTTCACCAGCGCCGCTGTCTGCACCGTTGCCAGCCAGGGATCGGTACTGGGTACGGTCAAAAGTTCCACGTGCTTGCCGGCTTTTTCCGCCAGCCCGACCACCCGCGAAAACACCAGGTTCTCATCGTCCGCGAAGACCTGATCCGCTTCGAGCCCATGCTCGCCTGAACCGGATGGAGTTACGATCTTCACCGTCAGCACCAGGATGTCCTGCCGGCGGGTGTCGGTCTTTGCCAACGTCTTAGCGAGGTGCTCCAGGTGATGCGGATTGCGCACGGCAACCAGAATCCCGCCCGGCCGCACATGCAGAGAATCGGCGGTGACTTCATCCGTCGTATGCAGACGGAATTGTTCTTTCTCCTCACCGACGTGGTGCGCTTCCACCTTGTTCTTACGGCGGTTGTAGCGCTCGGACGCTTCAAACATCACAAAGAAAGTCCCGGTGAAAATGAGCCCGGAGACCGTAGCCACTTTCTTCGTCATGACGTTGATTCCGGCCAGCAGGAATAAAAGGATGGTAATCAGCCCCAGCCCAACCGGAATCTCTTTGCCGTTGATGTGGAAATTCAGCGGCACTTTCCATTCGCGCGCGCCCGGCATTTTATAGCGCAGCACCAGCATGGAAACGGCATTGAACGTGAAGCTCCACGCCACGCCGAACGCATACGCTTCGCCCAATGTCTCGATATTGCCGCGGCTGACAATAATCGTCGTCAACTGCAATACCACCAGCAGGTTAATGATGCGGCTGGTTGTCCCGTAAACCTTTTGCGGTTTGCGGAACCAATCCGTCAGCACCCCGTCTTCAGCCACGCGATTCATTACGCCATTGGCTCCGATGAGCGAGGTATTCACCGCACCCGCCAGAATCAGCACGCCGACCAGCACAACAAAGGCGTGAAACGCGAGCCGCGCTGCATAAGGCCCGCTCAGGTACATCGCGAGACCGCCGATCAGATTGTCCAGGTACTTGCCGCGATCGGAATCCGGGATCATCATGACCGCGAAGAACGAAACCAGCGAGGTGAACAGCAGGCTGTAGACGAAGATTACGAAGCCGGCCTTCTCAAGATTCTTCAGCTTCGGCGAAGCGATTTCACGATTGACCTGCGCCAGGCTCTCTTCGCCGCTCATGGCCAGCAAAGAGTGGCCGAACCCAATCAGAATCGCGACAGCGGGAATCGTAGTCCAGGGACTTCCCCTCAGCCACCCCGTCGCTTCCGGCGCCAGATGAATATTCTTCATCGTCGGCAGCGGTACCGGCTGATAGCCCTTCGTCAGAATCGTGTAAACGCACCAGATAATCAGCATCACCACCATCACCGTGGTGATCTGCATAATTCGCAGCGCTTTTTCGCTCGATTCATGCATGCCGATGATGTTCTTGCGCCAGAAGTAGAGTGTGGCCAGCAGAGCAAAACCGGCGGCGAAATATTCCACGTTCACGTGGGAGAAGTGCAGATGAAAATAATCGATCGATTCGTTCCACAGCGCCGCAAGATACAGACCGGCGCTGACGCCGCTGATCGGCCCGGTCAGCACATAGTCGAACATCAGGGCTGAGACCGAGATTTTGGCGTAGGTCGCGCCCATGGCTTCGCGGACCACGCGGTAAACGCCGCCGCGCACGAACATACTGCAGCTTTCGATGTACACGGCTCGCACCGCGTACGAAAACAGCATGATCCCCAGGATGAACCACGGGGCGGATTTGCCGATCGCCGTCTCCGCAATGCCGCCAACGTAATAGGCGCTGGAACCGAGATCGCTCAATACGATAGCGGCTGCGCGCCAGAACGAGATGAACGACAACATCACCGTCGTCGCGACGACAACTTTTGTAGTTCCGGATCGAGCGGGTGGGTTCGCCGGTGGGTAAGATGACTCGGTCAAATGAAGAACTCCCTATTTCTGCCCGGAATTAAACGGGCCGCTTTCAAATTGGCCTGCGGGGTTAGCTGGCGGGCTGGAGCTCGAAAGTACTCTGTCCAGACAACGGACTTCGCCCCGGTAAAAATTGGATCCCCCGCTCCTAAAGTGAAGACCTTCACAAAAGAATTCGGCTTCATCAGGTTAGCATGCAGATTAACATGCGGATTCCGGCAGATTAGCATAAGAGCGTGCACCCGGAAGCGCCATCCGAAGAGCTGGCGAAACAGATCGTCTCCGTGCTACGCCACTCCGGCTATCTGGCCTGGCTTGCCGGCGGCTGCGTACGCGATCTCCTTCTCGGCCGCCCGCCGAAAGATTACGACGTGGCAACGTCGGCGCGCCCCGAGCAAGTGCTCCATCTTTTTCCCGCAGCCAGCCTGGTAGGCGCTCACTTCGGGGTGGTGCTGGTTCATAATGAAGCCCGTTCCCAAGTCGAAGTCGCCACCTTCCGCAGCGACCTCGACTATCTCGACGGCCGCCACCCCTCCGGCGTCCGCTTCGAAACCGACCCCCGTCAGGATGTTCTACGCCGTGACTTCACCATCAATGCCCTCCTGCTCGATCCGGAAACCAGTGAGGTTCTCGATTTCGTCGACGGACGCGCCGATCTCAAGGCCCGCCTGATCCGGGCGATCGGAGATCCCGAGCAGAGATTTCGCGAGGATCACCTTCGCCTCCTCCGCGCCGTGCGTTTTGCCGCACGCCTCGAATTCGATATCGAGCCTCACACCTTCGCCGCGATTGAGCGCCAAAAAGCCTCCATCCACCGGGTTTCCCCGGAGCGTGTGCGTGACGAGCTCTCGCGCATCCTCACTGAAGGCGGCGCCCGCCGAGGCTTCGAACTCCTCGACGCCAGCGGCCTGCTGGCTGAAGTCCTGCCCGAGATCGCAGCCATGAAAGGCGTCGCCCAGCCGCCCGCGTTCCATCCCGAAGGCGATGTCTGGACTCATACCCTGATCATGCTTGACGGTTTACAAAACCCTTCCGTCGCGCTGGCCTGGGGCGTCCTCCTTCACGATGTCGGCAAGCCCTCCACCTTCCGCGTGGCCGACCGCATTCGCTTCGACGGCCATGTGGAGCAGGGCATCGAGATCGCCCATTCTCTTCTCAACCGGCTCCGTTTCCCCCACCACGCGATCGACGAAGTAGAGGCCCTCATCGCCAATCACATGAAGTTCAAAGACGTGCCCCGAATGAAAGAGAGCACCATCAAACGCTTCATCCGCATGCCGGATTTCGAAGAGCACATGGCGCTGCACCGGCTCGATTGCCTCTCCAGCCACGGCAGTCTCGATAACTACGACTTCGTCAGAAACAAGCAGCGCGAAGTGCCCCCGGAAGCTCTGAAACCGGCTCCCCTGCTCACCGGGAAAGACCTGATCGCTGCCGGTTACCGGCCCGGCCCCCTGTTTGGCATCGTCCTCAGCGAGATTGAGGATGCTCAACTCGAAGGCCGCATTCAAACCGTTGAAGAAGCTCTCAGCATGGCCCGCGAGTCACTTCAACGGCGATCAGTCATCGATTAAGTTGCCATGCCCCCGCTTGTCTGCTACGCTAAACGGTCATTAACCAGCAAGCGGCCTCGGAGGAAATATGAGACGCTGTCATGGCCTGTTTATCTTCAGTTCTGTCTTTGCCTGCATAAGTACGTGTCTGGCTCAGCCGGCAACAACTCAATCCAGCATGATCCCGTGGCTCACCCGCTCTGCGGATAACTCACGAAGCGGCTGGAATCAAAGCGAAACTCAACTTACTCAGGCGTCAGTCACCGCCAAAGGAATTGTCCGGGCAACTATCATCCCCGTTATCGGAGACGCCCGAGGCATGGAAGCGCAGCCGCTCATCCTGCCCAATGTGAATACGGCACGCGGCGTCCGCGATGTCATGGTACTTCCGTCAATGGCTGACGTTGTGCGCGGTGTCGATGCCCATGATGGGTCCGCCATCTGGCAGGTTACGCTCGGCACGCCGGTAACCGGATCCGCGGCAATCGATGCCCACACCATCAATCAGCTTTGGGGCTGTCTTTCCACCGGCGTTATCGACGCGGCCACGCGGCGCCTTTACCAGGTCTGCTGGATTTCCCCCGACAAATCGGGCAGCCCGCAAACGGCGCGTTACTACCTGTTCGTCCTGAATGTAACGAATGGAACACAGGTCGTTGCGCCCGTTCTGATCCAGGGAAAGAGCGGCTCGCAGGACTTCAACTCCACCATGCGCAAACAGCGATCGTCCCTGGTCGAAACCAACGTGAACGGTGTGAAAACGGTGTTTGGATGTTCAGGGACCATCAATGAGACCGGCGGCGGCGCGTCCGGGTATTGCTTCGCATTCGATGTGGCCGGCAACAAACTGAGTGCGATGCTGGCACTGACCGCGGGTGAGGGCGCCGGCGTATGGATGGCAGGCCAGGGCGCAGCCGCGGATGCACAGGGCAACCTCTACGTCATCACTGGAAATGGAGACTTCGACGGCGTCAGTCAGTGGGGCGAGTCATTCCTGAAACTAAAGTACACGCCTGCTTCGGGAGCAACGCCCGCAACCCTGCAAGTGGCCGATCATTGGACACCGTGGACTGATCTCGCGAGGACAGGACAGCCAGCCGCGCCTGCGGCAAATAGGGCAGCGCCTGCGGCAAGTAGGGCAGCGCCTGCGGCAAGTAGGGAAAAGATGGCGGGCATCAGCGCTCCCTCCGAGGCAATCAAGCCCGTGGGCGGCGGCATGAAGATGCCGTTGACGAATGCCCGCCTGGTGGCGAGCATGAACGACCGAGGTGTCCCCACCCTGCTGGTCTATCCTCAAATGGCCGCCGGTGCATGGTCGGATGAAGACTGGGGTTCAGCGGGTCCGGCGTGCCTTTTCGCGATTGGCGTTTGCGTGGCCAGCGGCAAAGACGGCATTGCTTACCCAGTTAAGACGGCCAACATGGGCGGTACCACCCTCGCGGACCTCACAAACCCAAAAACCAACTGCGCGAAGCTCGCTGCGCCTCCCGTATTTATCACGATGAGTCCCGGGCCGGTCGATCCCTGCCCAACTGATCCCACTACCCTGAACTTCTTTCCGTGGGGCGACACCGCGCACCTTCATATGACTCCCGTTCAGTTCTATGACACCGTCCTCCAATCGTGGACCATCTTCGTCTGGGGTGAGAACTCACAACTGCATAAGTGGGCAGTAAGTGCCACCGGGAGCCTCACCTATGTCGCGCAAAGCCAGGAATACGCCAGTGCCGACGTGCGGGGAAATCCTCCAGGCGGTATGCCGGGCGGCTTCTGTTCCGGTTCCAGTAACGGAGCGGACCCCAACTCAGCGATTCTCGTCTGCACCGTCCCCTATGGCGATGCCAATGCTTACGTAGTGAACGGCCGCCTGCTTGTCTATGACGCTGTACATCTTGCTGCTGATGGCTCGCTGAAAGTTCTATGGGACTCGCAGCGCTGGGGTGTCCAGTTTCTGTTCAACAAGTTTGACCCTCCGGTGATTGACGGTGGTCAGATCTATGTGCCGAATTACAACGGCGGCGTAGATGTTTATCGACTGGCGCCGTAAAGCCGGCTTTACTTTAACGCTTTCTGCGCCGCCTCACGAACTTGAGCGTCCGGACTCTCAGCCGCCTTCGCAATATGCGCGCGCGCTTCCGCCACATTGCCGGAGCGCGCCAGAATTTGTCCCAGCGAGAGCTGGGCTTCATAGGCATCGGGGTTCAGCTGAACAGCCTGCCGGTACTCGGCTGCAGCGCCATCCATATGCCCCTGCGCCGACAACACATCCGCCAGATCGGCATGTGCCTGCGCCAGATTCGGATTCAACCGAACCGCCTCCCGCAACTGAATCAGCGCCTTGTCATACGCACCGCCGATCGCCAGTAGTACGCCATAGCGATCGCGTGAGTCCGCGTTTGCCGGATCGCCGGCAATCGCTTTTTCGAAGTGATAGCGGGCCTGCGCATAATCGCCGTCCTTCGCCAGCAGGTTGGCCAGATTCTGATGTGCCGCGGCAAGCTCCGGCTGTATTGATATCGCTGCACGGAACGCACGCTCGGCTCCCGCGGTGTCCTGCTGTTGGGCTAATGCCAGTCCGAGCAGGTTCTGAGCTTCCGGATTGTCCGGATTCACATTCAACGCTCGCGTCAGGTTCTGCTGAGCGGCATCGAACCTTCCCTGTTTGAGGTACACGTTCCCAAGGTCGGTCAGTGCCACGCTGTCGGCAGCATTCGATGCCACCGCCTTCTCCAGCACTTCCGCCGCCCGATTCAGATCGCCGGAACCGATCAGTGCAACCGCGAGGCCGTCCATCGCCGGACGAAACTCCGGCCCGCGACGCAGCGCTTCGTCGTACCAGTGGATCGCGTCGCTATGTTTCCCCGCTTTTTCATAGGTCTCCGCCAGTTCGAAGTAAAACTCCGGCCCGGCTTGCGGGGTCTTTTCCAGATCTTGCTGCAGGCGAAGAACTCCGGGAGCCCAGTCCGCCGAACCCTGTGCCTGCGCCACATCGCTATACAGTGGATTTTCCGCCGTATAGTAAGGAACCACTTCTCCCCGATAGGTATCCAGTTTCACCACATCAGCTTCCTCGATCGGAGCCAGCAAATCGCTCGCCGGCTTGTTCTTCCGGATGTAGTGGTCGGTCATCACAACGTGCACGGCATCGTCGCTCCGCCGCTTTGGCATATGGCAGCTGATGCAGTCGGTTTTAGTCACCGTTCCTGCGATTTTTGCTGCATGTGTATCGGCGTGGCATGTCCTGCAGACGGCGTTGTAGTGCACCTTCGCGTCTTCGCCTCGGGGAATCTGGTGAGGATCGTGGCACGTCGTGCAGGTCATCTGGCTGCCCCGGAAACACGCCGACATACGCAGACGGTACCCCGCGTGCGCGATCTCGAACTTATCGTCGTGCCCTGTCCCCGGTGCATGATCGAAATACGCGAAGTAATCGCTCAACCGCTCACCGGGCTTGTAAGAAAACGGCGCGCGATCGTAGTGCGGAAGTTTGCTGGCCATCCGGCTGGTGGTTTCGAGGTGACACTGGAGGCATGTCTCCATCTGACGATCTCGATCCAACCGGGCAGGGTTGACAATCAAACTGCGAATCTTCTCTCGCGTGGCTTTGCCGGAACCGGCAGCTTCAATGTGGGCGCGGCCCGGTCCGTGGCAGCGTTGGCAATCGATACCTTGCGGAACTTCATCGCCAAACACCGGATCTTTAAAATGTGAAGGCTGGCTCTGACCTGCCGGCGCTGTTTGAGGCGCCTGAGTTTGCGGATAAGCATTGTGGCAGGAGAAGCACTCGTTCACGATCGTGCGGCGAAAATCCGCCTGATTGGCACGGTCGTACCCCGGGCTCATCGCCCAATACCCGCCTTTTTCCGAATACCAGCTTACCGGCATTTCCACCAGATTGCCTTCGGCGTTGCGATACAGGTAGGTTCGGCTGTGGTTCCCTGAGCCAATTACATACTCCATCGGCTTCTCGACCACATTCGCTTCTTTGCCGCCGAAGCCCATCTGGTAGCGCCGCATGTACCACTTTCCATCGCGTTCCAGCATGGTGTAATAGCGGTCCGAAGCGCGGTTGTAGATGGTGTTGTGGACTTTAAAATCCTCTACCGTATTCGCCGCACCGGCGCGGTAAAAAGATCGCGCCATGCCCGTAAGACGGTAGGTCCTGGCAATGTCCTGGTGGCATCCCGCGCACGTCGCCGAATTCACGTAGCCCGAAACGGCTTTCGCGGGCGGACGATTTCTTTCGATGGCATGCGACTGATAGAACCAGGCTCCCGCGGCAAGCACGAGTCCGCCCGCCACCGCCAGCCCAACACTCGTGCGCCTCACGGATACTCCAGCAAGGCGGGAGTTTAGCACTCAATGTCCCTTTACCTCAAGGGCCCTCTCGGGTCGCCCGAAACGACCTGCGCCCGGTTTCCCCTTGCTTGACACGAAGCTGGATTGTCCCTACACTCGTTAACTTAAACCTGACGATGCCCACAAGTGGCCCCGCCAGGTTCTGGTTGATCCAGCCTCGTCGCACCGCTTAGCTTCGCTTAGTCGCCCTGCTTAGCCACGTTGCACTCTTTTAGCTTCTTGCTTGCCCCGTCGCACCGCTGAACGCCGATTTATTTCGACGCTCAAGCTCAAAACGACCCTAAACGGAGAGGCCGCTAACAACCATGACTGGCATAACTGGATCCAACTCAAACTCTAAAATTTTTAAGCTTCTCAGCACCTTGCTTCTCACGGCATTAGTCTGTCTGCCGCTGCTCGCTCAGCAAACCGGCATCAGCGGACGCGTGAGCGATCCATCGAATGCGACCGTTGCCAACGTCGTTGTTTCCGCCACGGCGGACGACGGAACGAAGATTTCCACCACCTCGAATAAAGACGGTCTTTACCAGTTTCCCGGCCTGCGCGCGGGAAGCTACCTGCTGCGCTTTGAAGTCGCCGGCTTTGCCCCGTCCGAACGGAGCCTGACGCTGCTGGTGGGACAAACCGCCACTGTCGACGTTGCCATGCAATTGGCGCAGACAGCGACCGCCGTAAACGTTGAAGCGGTGGGAGCGGCTGTCGATACCTCCAGCTCAAACGTTTCCGGTGACGTGAGCCCGACCGAAGTTTCTAAGATTCCTTTGAACGGTCGCAACTATTTGCAGTTGGCGATGATGGTGCCTGGTATCACCAGTAACGACGTGCAGAATTCTCCGCTCGGGACCACCGACAGCGGCAAGATGCAGATCAGCGTCGACGGCCAGCAGGTCACCCAGAACTCCGCCGGCACTTCTTTTGGCCAGCCGATCTTCAGCGACGATGCCATCGACCAGTACCAGATCATCACCAACCGGTTCGACGCCACTATGGGACGATCTTCGAGGCTGCAGGTAATCGTGCAGACCAAGTCGGGCACGAATGCCTTCCACGGCACGTTGTTCGGCTATTTCCGCAACAGTGACTTCAACGCGTCCGATTCAGTGGCCCACAAAGTACTGCCGTTCTCCGATCAGCAGTTCGGCGGCACCTTCGGTGGCCCCATTCTCAAGAACAAGTTGTTTTTCTTTTTTTCGTACGAAGGGGAGCGTCAGCCTCTCACTTCCGTCGATTCCCCCACCGGCTATCTCAATACCTCCGGACAGCAGATCACCTTCAATTTCCCGAATTCATACAACACGCGGGCGTATCTGCTGCACATGGATTATCAGATCAACAGCAACAATCGCCTCTCGCTACGGGGCTCCGGCTCCACATGGGCCGTTCCGTTCGATGGAGTGGCGGGTGCGGTTTCGCCGCAGGGTGAGTATGCCGCCACCCGAACCTTCTATGCAGTTACCGGAACATTGACGTCGACCCTGACGCCCGCGTTAGTGAATGAAGTGAAAATCGGCTTCAGTCATTACAGCTGGTCGAATACTCCTCTGCTGCAGACTCAGGGGTTTTCACCGCTCGACGGCAACGCCTGGGGTTCGCCCTATAACTACCCGCAGGTGCTGGGACAGAACAATCAGCAGTACCGGGATGACCTCTTCTGGCTGAAGGGCTCGCACAGCTTCAAGTTCGGCGCCGATTATCAGCACGTGCCTTATTCAGGCAACTTCGGTCAATACACCCGTGGATATGCCACCATGAATGCGCCCTCCAGTTTGTCGCTGATCTCTGTTTTCCCGACCTGGAACGATCCGAGCACATGGAACCTTTCCCTGCTCAATCCGTACGTCACTAATTACCAGCAGGGGTTCGGCAGCTACATCTACACGGTGCCGACCAACAACATGGGCGCGTGGATTCAGGACGACTGGAAGGTTACTAAAAAGCTCACCCTCAATCTGGGGCTGCGCTATGACAACGATCTGGGCATCTTCAATCCGGATCTCCACCTGACCGGAGTGGGCGCGCCCGCCACCCCGCACTACAACCAGAACCTTTTGTTCCAGCCGCGCTTCGGATTTGCTTACGATCCGACGGGTTCACGCAAGACCGTGATCCGCGGCGGCGGCGGTCTGTTCTATGCCGATATTCAGGCTAACCAGACCATCGACGACACCATCTTCAATGGTCAGACCACCATCACGCCCAGCATTACCGTAACGCCGACCAATCCGATCAGCCTCACGCAGACGCCGACTCCTTTCAATGTCGGAAGCATCACCGGTGTAACCGGAGCCCAGTTCCTCTCGGGTGCGGTGCCGGTCAACGCGCAGAACATCCAGCCTCTCGGTCCGAACGTGAAAACACCTTATTCTCTCCAGTTGAGCGGAGGCGTAGAACATCAAATCACCAGGGACTGGACCATCTCGGGCGACTTCGTTCATTTCCGGATTTATCACGACTGGGAACGGATTGATTCGAACCTGTTCGAAAATCTGGCTACGGGCTACGCCGAGAACCCCGCCACCTCCGGCCGCCCCGATACGAATTACGCTCAGATCAAAGCGTTCACGACTCCGAACGCCGCAGGGTCCATCTACAACGCATTGCAGATGTCCGTCAGCCATCGCTTCTCTCAGAGCTTCTCTGCCAACGCAGCGTATACGCTTTCCAAACTTAAGGATTCAACCACCGGGCCGTTCTACTACCCGAACAATCCGTTTAACCTGGCTGGCGAGTGGGGTCCTTCACCCGACAATCAGACCAACACGCTGACCATCGCGGGTTCCTATTTAGCCAAATGGGGCATTTCTTTGAGCGGCCAGCTCCACTACGGATCGGGCCAGAATTTCCAGGTGACCTCCAGCGTTACTCCCCTGGGACTTTCCGGAGTTGTCGACAATCGGCTGATCGCTAACACGGCGACTACCTACATCAATCCCTCGTGCATGAGCGCTTCAACGCTGGCCGGATACAACGTTGTCGCTCGCGATTGCTTTGTGGGCAATCCGATTGTGCGCCTGGACATGCGGCTATCCAAGACCTTCACGGTACACGAGCATCTACGCTTCATCCCCATGGTGGAAGCCTTCAATCTGTTCAACCATTCGAACTTCGGAAGTTACCAGAGCAGCATAAACGTAGCCTCTTTCGCTTCACCGGTTCAGGTGACAACAGTAGGTGACCTCACTTACCAGGCGCGTATGTTGCAGTTCGCCGGACGCTTCGAGTTTTAGGGAGCAACTGCGCCGAACGGCGCTTATGCAGGCGATGCAAAGTTTCTATGCGTAACTCGGCTGCCAGGCCTTTGCCCAGCCTGGCAGCCGGTGTTAACCTGAAATTCAGACTTCATCGCGTTCTCTTGCGAATCGGCGCAGTATACGAATTCCCCCGTTCGGATTCGGCTGGAAGAGGGTTCCTGTCAACCTTTAGCTCCGGATACACCGAAAGATGTCTTTCCCAGGGAGACCGGCGGGCATGAAATATTCCTCCACCATTTCAGGTTGCATTTGCAGATTTTCGACGAGCCGCAGTCGTAGCCTTCTCCTCCTGGCAGCGACCGTCACGGCGCTCTGGGCCGCGGCAGCGCCCACCTGGCTCGACCTCGTAACTCCGGTTATCACTCCCGCCGAAAAGAAAGTGTGGCTCTCGCTCAATGGCGAGGAACGCGCGAAGTTCGAAGAGAATTTCTGGTCGGACAAAGCCATCACATCACAGGAGTTTTACCAGCGCCTGTCCTATGCCGACGCCACCTGGGGCGGCTCCAAAAGAGGCTCTGCAGCCAACACCGATCCCGGCCGTGTCTATCTTTCCCTGGGCCCACCCACCAAGGTTTCGCACTTTGCGTCCTCGCGCATTTTCGTCCCGATGGAGATCTGGTACTACGACGTTGTCCCCGGGCTTTTGAACACTGAATTGCGGCTGATTTTTTTCCAGAAAAACAGCGTTGGCTTTCTGCAGCTCTATTCACCCACCACCGATACGATTCGCGCGCTGCTGGTGAATCAAGCCGGCACTTATGGAATGTTCGGCCCCAACGACGACCTCACGGAGAACAAGATCCGGCAGAATCTGAACGTGCCACCGGCGGAAGACGAGATCATCAGCGCGTCGGTCGGCGTGGCCACGGGAATTAAATACAGCGGCAACGATGAGATCATTGGCCAGATTCTTTCCCCCCAGCAGATGTTGAGCCACAAGGCGAGAACTTCGGTGGAAAGTCGCTTCATTGTGGATCGGCCAAAGATGGAGTATCTGCTGAGTCCCTCGCCCTTCGGTGGATCGCAGGTGGATTTTTCATCGGATCTTCGGGTACGCCGTGAAATCAGCGTTGAGGTGATTGATGGAATGGCCACCATCTATCGCAACGTCCTCAACATAAAGTCCCCCGAGCCGCAGTCGGTTCAGTACCTCCACCGGCTCGATCTCCTGCCCGGTTCGTATCGCTTATTGATCGGCGTCGATGGCCAGACATTTCCGTATTCGCTTGAGGTGCCCGCCAAAAATACGATGAGCGACATCATGCGTGCCTCACAGGCGAAAGCGATGTCCTCTACCCATTCGCCGTTTGAGTTTGGAGACGATCATCTCTATCCCGACTTCGACGGCAAGTACATGGTTATCGCACTGCCCCGTCCTTCCGATGTCCTGTGGGTGATACGAAGCGGTCCGGAAGTAGTGTGGCGGCAGAAGACCACCGGTACAGGCATTACTGTCCTGCCTCTCCCCATGGCCACGCTGCACGCGGGACATTATCGCCTCGAAGCCACCACCGATGACGATTCAAGAATTCTCGATTTCACAATTGGGCCGCCCGCCGGTGAGGCGGCAACTTCACCTCTGTTATCGTTCAACGCCAATCTCTCGATGGCTGCCCGCCAGGCGCTGGTGGGGCACCAATGGCTGTTACGAGGAAGAACCGTCGAAGCCAGAACCAATCTCGTGGCCGCACTTACCAAAGCGCCGATCAAGCAGGCGCAGATCGACCTTGCTCGCATCGATGCTCTGGCTGGCCACTGGGACGATGCGCGCAACCGCGTGAAATCCGTGCTCGCGGAAGAACCGAAAAATTTTGAAGCCCTCTGCGTTTACGCTTTCATCGAGGCCGGCTTACAGGATTATTCCGTTGCAGCAGATCTCTATCAGCGCGCGCTCACCGTTCAGGATTCTCCAGCTGTAAGGCTGGCGCTTACCAAATTGCCTCAACAATAAAGATCAACCAAGGTCAACCAGACATGAACCGATTCGGATCGATACGGATGCCAGGGATGCCGCGCACGCTGGCATCGCTCTGCTTTCTTTGGGGCGCGCTCAGCCTCCCCCTGCAGGCCGCCAGTGAGAAAACGGTGACGCTGAAGGAAGGGACTAATGTCTCCGCGACCGTTTCGCCCGACCATAAGACCATCGTCATATGCCTGCAGGGAATCCTCTACTCGCTTCCTGCTTACGGTGGCAAGGCGCGCCAGTTGACCGATCCTCTGCTTGACCCCGCCCGCCCGGACTGGTCTCCGAAAGGCGACCTCATCACATTTGAGTCATACTCAGGCGGCACTTTCCACATCTGGGTTATGAAGCCCGATGGCACCGCAATCAAACAGCTGACCAGCGGCCACGGCGACGATCGCGACCCGCGCTTTTCGCCGGATGGAACCAAAATCGCTTTCTCTTCGGACCGCGCGTTTAAGGGCAGCTATGACATCTGGTCCGTTGATATGGCCACCGGCAATCTCACGCAGCGCACCTTCGGGCCCGATGACGAATATGAACCGGCCTGGTCTCCCGATGGGGCGCGGCTGGCCTTCATAAGCGGCGCCGGAGCCAACGGCACCACCATCCGTTCCATCAATTTGGCGGGCGCTGAACGAACCCTGTTTACCGCGCCCAATGGCGCGCACGTAAATTCGCCTTCCTTCACAACCGATGGAAAAGCGGTGGCGTGGATTCAATTTCTCAACAACAAAAGCACGCTGATGGTTGACGGCAAACAGGTCGGCGCGAAAGACGATGTCTTCCCCTTCGCGCCGCTTTGGCTCGGACCCGACCAGGTGCTCTATACCGGCAACGGCAAAGTGCTGATTTCCAGCATTGCGACCGGCGCCACTCAGGAGATTCCCTTCGAGGCCAAAGTCAAGCTGGATCGCCCCCCGTATCCCATGAAGAAATTCGACTTCGATTCCACCGCTCCTGAGCAAGCCAAAGGTATCGTGGGACCTGCCCTGTCACCGGACGGTAAACGGATCGTCTTCGAAGCCTTGAACCAGCTCTGGCTGATGGAGGTTGGCAAGAAGCCGGAAGCACTCACACACGATGCTTTCTATAAGACGGATCCCGCGTGGTCACCGGACGGAACAAAAATCGCCTACTCATCGGACAAAGGAGGAACGGAAGGCATTTACATTCTTGACTTAGCCACTAAGTCGGAGAAACGGGTTACATCGACGCCTGACTCAGCTGAGTTTTCCGCAGCCTGGTCGCCGGACGCGAAGATGCTGGCTTACCAGGATCAAACGGGTTCTACTTACACTCTTGATCTTGCCTCCGGCAAATCGAAGAAACTGATCCCGGCCCAGTTTGAGCCGTCGAAACCCAGTTGGGGTGGTGGCGGAAAAACCGTCGCTATCGGAGCGGTGAAAGCTTACACACGCCGCTTTCGGGAAGGTACCAGCCAGATCCTCACCGCGAACGTTTCCACAGGCGCCATGGCATTCAGCGAACCGGCTCCTTTTGCATCGTTGAGCACACGCGGCGAAGATGGCCCGGTCTATTCACCAGATCAGTCTGCCCTGGCGTTCGTTTCCGGCAGCGTACTCTGGGTGCGGCCGGTGGATGCGGACGGCATTCCCACAGGACCCGCCAAACAGATCACCCACGAAGCCACTGACGCTCCTACGTGGAGCGGCGATTCGAAGCATCTGCTCTATCTTTCAAACGGCAAACTGCGACTGGTGGATGTGAATGGCGCGGCTGAACCTCAGACCATTCCGCTTGATCTCACCACAGCTCAGGACGAGCCCTCCGCGCGGATTTTGATTCATGCCGGCCGCTTCTGGGATGGCAAAGGCGCCGAAGTCAAAACCAACGTCGACATCCTGGTAGTCAACAACCGGATTCGTAGCGTCACAGCTCATAGCGATGCAGCGCACAAGGCGGATCAAGTGGTGGATGCATCGAATGAAACGGTGATCCCCGGCCTATGGGAAAGCCACACACATGAGTGGATGAGCGGCAAGCCTTATGGAGATCGTCTGGGACGTTTGTGGCTGGCCTATGGCGTCACGACGCTGCACTCCCAGGGAGATCCGGCCTACCGATCTGTGGAGACCCGTGAGGCATATTCTTCAGGTGCCCGCCAAGGTCCGCGGTTTTTCGCTACGGGCGAAGCGATCGACGGAGAGCGGGTGTATTACAACTTCATGCGCCCCACCACGAGTGAAGAACAGCTGAAGATTGAGTTGTCACGCGCTCAGGCACTGGGATACGACAGCCTGAAGACTTATGTGCGTCTGCCCCATACCATGCAGAAGGAAGTGGTTCAGTTCGCTCACGGCACCATGGGCGTGCCGGTCTATTCTCACTACATGCTTCCCGGAATGGGTTATGGGATGGATGGGATCTCGCATCTTTCCGCGACTTCCCGCTACGGTTTTGCTTACACCCGATCTGCCGCGGGAGTGAGTTACAAGGACGTGGAAACGCTTTTCCCGGCTTCGGGTATGGACTTGATTTCCACTTCGTTCTTTTCCTTCCCGTTGTATGCCGAAGATCCCACATTGGTAGATGACACTCGACTGAAGACCCTCAACACTCCGTGGGATGAAATCGCGCTCAAAGCGAAAGCCAAAGGCGCCATCGATGGAGACCAGACCGTCATGCTCGACAGCCTGAAAAAAGAAGAGGAGACGATCGGCGCAATGTACCGGGCTGGGGGTGTTGTTCTGGCGGGAACGGATTCTCCGCTCGACAACATCGCCACGGCTCTGCATATGAATCTGCGGGCTCAAGTGAAATACGGGCTCGCGCCCTGGCAGGCTCTGCAAACGGCGACGCTGCTCCCGGCGAAAGCGTTCGGCGTGACCAAAGATCTCGGGACACTCGAAGCCGGCAAGCTGGCGGATATGGTCTTTACTACCGGCGATCCGCTCACCAACATCAAAGATGCGGCCAGCGTAACCCGTGTAATGAAGAATGGAAAGATATATACCGTTCCTGACCTGCTCAAACCGTTCATCAAAGAGTGAATCATAACCCTGGTCAGGCCAATAGAAAAATTCATTAGTGCCGAATTTCACATTATGCGGGATACTGAAGAAGGGAGTAACCTCAATTGTCACCGTCATCGTTCCTGGATCGAGACAGTTCTTTCCGGCTTCCCGCCAACTTCGATTTCTCCGGCTACATCGACGCTGAGCGCGAGCTGTGGGCTTTATTTCCTGAGACTACGAGTAAGCGAGTTAATTTTTGCCAGCTAGGGTTAACCGCGACGCTGTTTGCGGAAGTTCCCGACGCCGGATCCCCTCTGGAGAGTAACGAGACCTATTTTTTGATGCCGTGCGAAGACCTGAATCTGCGCCCGGTTCGCATGCGGGCCGAGCGCGGACTCACGCTTGAGGAGTTCCGCATGACTCACATCACGGCGATGAGAATGATGGATAAGCTATCGGGCACAGGTCGCGTAATGGATGAAGTGCACCTCAGAGTTCTGGGTTCAGCCTTGCTGGCGGAAAGCTCCGAGCACTAAATCCGTCGCACCAAATCCGCCGCACAGGCGGGCCGTTAAGCCCGCGTGCGTGCGACGAAACTGACCAGCCAAAGTACGAGGAAAACGAAGAACAGAATCTTCGCGATGCCCGCTGCGGCGCCGGCTACCCCGAAAAGTCCTAAAGCACCAGCAATGAGCGCGATGATCAGGAAAACCAATGTCCAGTGCAACATAAATTTACCTCCTGCTCATAGGACTGCAATTCACCCGCCAAACGCCTGGGCTTAGATGAGACTAGTGACTCATCGAGTAAATGATGTAATTGATGCCGATCCGGATCGCCAGGGAGGCGGCCTTTTCGGGATAGTACGGATCGTCCGCCCACTCCCAGGCATCACCCATGTCTGAGTTGTAGGAGATGGCGATCATGATTCGTCCGCGGTCATCGTAGATGCCGCGCCAGTGTGCGCCTACTCCCCCGTCACTACAGTTCTTGCACCCAGCCCTTATGTGCGCCTGCCCGGGAATCTGGAACCGGTCGTTCAGATCGTAGACCAGGTGAAAGACAGGGTCGTCGTTGGGGATGTCGACGATCGGCCGATCCGGGAAGACCAGTTTCATCGATTGCTCGAAGACCTGCCGTTCGACATTGCCATGGAAGTCATCGGCCACGAAGAAGCCCCCGCGGAGCAGGAATTCGCGCAGTTCTTTGCCCTGTCTGGGTGTAATGCCCCACTCGCCCACCTGTACGGCGTAAAGCCAGGGCCAATCGAACTCCTCGTCCTCATCGAGGTTGATCGGCTGTTCGACGGAGCGCGTGGAGACCCGGGTCAGGCGGCGGACGGCTTCCGAAAAATGCCGGTCGGCCCGCGGATAATCCTGCGTCCAGAGGGTGTTGCCGAGGCGCCAATCGCCATCGAAGCGGCCGCGATAGCCATCGTTCCAGCCGCCCGGAAACATCATGCGTGCGAAGGCGAACTCAGCTTTGTCGGCCCAATCCGAGGGGGTGTCGAACTGTGAGTACTCAACGCCGGGGTACTGGCGGAAGGGCTTTTGGAAGGCGCAGAGGGCTCCGGCGCAGGCGAGCGCGCTGAGAAACAGCCAGCCTGATTTGCGAGGAGTCATAAGCGCCGCCTGACCCCGAGCATAGCACCCAAAACCGGAGGCGCTCCGGCAGCCTCACCCCTCCTGAAGCAACTGGGTGAGGCGTTCGGCGTCGTTCGGAACCACAATAGGCCGGTTCCCGAAATGCGGCTCGATGGGGCTGTCATCGGGCGCCTTTAACTGGCCGGTGTGATAGCGATAGATGTAGTCGGGGTCCTTGAGGACGTTGCCGGTGAGGACGGCCACCACGCTGGCATCTTTGGCGATGGTTCCGGCAGCGGTCAGTTTGCGAATGCCGGCAAGAGTTGCCGCTGAAGCGGGTTCGCAGCCGATGCCGCACAGGCCAATGATGGCCTTGGCGTCGGCAATCTCCTGCTCGGTGACGCGCTCGACAACGCCGTTCGATGTCTCAATCTCAAACTGAGCTTTTGGCCAGGAGACCGGGTCGCCGATCTTGATGGCGGTCGCCAGCGTCTCGGGATGGCTGACCGGCCGGAACGGGTTCTTGCCCTTCGCGAGCATGTACTCATAGAAGGGCGCGGAACCGGCTGCCTGGACGACGGCAAGGCGCGGGATGCGGGGGATGAAGCCGAGCTCGAACATCTCGCGCAGACCTTTACCGAAAGCCGAGACGTTGCCCAGGTTGCCGCCGGGCAGGACGATCCAATCGGGTGGCTGCCAGTCGCGATAGTCCATCATTTCGATGACGATCGACTTCTGCCCTTCGATGCGGAAGGGGTTGATGGAGTTAAGCAGATAGATGCCGAGGCGCTCAGCCAAAGTCCGCACGAGGGCGAGGATCTGATCGAAGTTGGCTTCTACCTGGAAGGTCTTCGCACCATACTCGAGGGCCTGGGCGAGCTTGCCGTAAGAGATGTTGCCGTGGGGGATGAAGATCAGCGGATCGAGTCCGCCCGCGCTGGCGTAGGCGGCCATCGAAGCGGACGTGTTGCCGGTGGAGACGCAGGCGACACGCTTCATGCCGAGGCGGCGTGCCTGAGCGACGCCGGCCGTCATGCCATTGTCTTTGAACGAGCCTGTCGGGTTGAAGCCCTGATGCTTGAACGTGAGTTCAGCGAGGCCGCCGTATTCGGCTGCGCGGGGTGCGGGCAGCAGAGGAGTGTTGCCTTCGCGCAGAGTCACGATGTACTTCTCTTCTTCGACGAAGGGGAACAACTCACGGTAGCGCCAGACGCCGCTCTGAGAGAGGCGGTCATTCGACATGCGCCGTTCGCGCCACAGACGCTTGAGAGCGCTGGGGTCAAGCTGCGAGAAGTCGTAGCGAGCTTCGAGCAGGGCACCGCATTTCGGGCAGTTGTAAATGACCTCAGTGACGTCGAAGCGCGCACGACACGCAGGGTTGAAACAAGCCAGTTCCGCTTTCATGGGGGGAATTCCGATTGTACCTGTCAACGCCGCAGGACCGTCTGTCCGGGGTCGAGGACGGCCTTCGCGGTGGGCGCGGTGACCGCAACGGAGAACTGGGCCGGGTCCGATCCGGTGCGCACCTGCTGGACTACTTTGCCTCGTCCGGTCTGAATCTCGACGGGTACGGTCACGCTGAAATCGTCTGAGACATCGGTCTGGATAACAGAGCCCGTGAGCCTGTAGGCGCCGGGTTTGCCTTTGACCGAATAGCTCATCTTCAGGCCGGGGATGCCGGTTCCGTAGACCCATTCATCGAAGAAGTTATCGAGCTTGGGATCGGGCGAGCCGGCCGGAATGAACTCCGCGCAAAGGGCATGGAAGGACTCGGTATCGAGCAGCTTGTACTCGTAGCGGCGGCGAAGTTCGGCCAACATCTTATTGAACGAAGCATCGCCCATGCGGCGGCGGAGCATATGGAGGATCCACACGCCTTTGCCGTAAGCGATGACTTCCCATCCATTGGGATGAGTCGAGTTGTTGAGGCGTTGACCATCGACCGGGGGTCCGGCGGATTCGACGGTTGAGCCATCCGTGCCTTTTGCCAGAAGTTGGTTGTGATATTCGGCAAGGACCGTATCAGTGAACTTAGGCCCACGGCGGGTTTCGAGGAACATCAACGCCGAGTAGTTGGCGAGCGCTTCCATGAGCCATTCATGGTGGTACGAACCCGCGGCGACGACATTGCCCCACCATTGATGGGCCGCTTCATGAGCACGGAGCAAGTCTCCATAAAAGGTCTGCTGCCATTCCGTCAGAGCGGAAAGGGGACGCGAGCTGCGAGGCAGATACGAAAGCGTCGAGAGATAAATCATGCCTGGAAAGCCCTGCCCAAAGTTTCCGGGGACAGGCGAGACCTCCAGCTTGTTGAGAGGCGGGGCGCCGAAACGCGAACTGTAGAACTCCATGGCGGCGGAGATCTCACTGGCGATAGCGGTTAGTTCGCCGGCGGGATTCAGCGGCGCGGAAGCCACGGGAAGATTGCCGGACTGGATGGCCGGCCCTAAGTGATGGGGACGCAAGGAACCGGGAGGGGGCAGGGTCGTGACCAGTGGAGGAGACGCCTGAGACTGGGCACGGAGGGCATCTTCAATCTCCTGATTGGCCGCGACTTCGACAGAGACGACGCTGCCTTCGACTACCTTCCGCTCATATTGACCGAGGTTGAAGCCAAGCATGCGAATCGGCCCGTTGGGGACGAACCGAGTAGTGCGGGTGTCATCGTCCGTGTGATCTTCTTTGATGTCGCCTGCGCTCACGAGATCGAGCGTCTTTGCGTAATGGAAAGTGGCATCGTAGGTGGCGAACTGAAGCCCTCGAGTGGGATACCAGTTGCCGCGGGCGTTAACAAAGTAGACGCCATGACCGGCGTCGACGATCACTTTTCCCTCGTGATGAACCTCGATTTCATGATCGACCGCGGGATCGAGGGTTTGTGCCGGGACGATGAGCAGGAGCTCATTGCCTGAGTTCTGTATGATGCCGTTGCGGACGGAAGACCGTTGATAAACCTCGGCGGGAACGCCATCGATTTTCGCGGTGCTGACGCGCATCTCGCCAGAGAGGTCGAAGGGGATGGCGCGACGCGCGCCGGGGGAGATCCGCAACTTCATGATAGTGACGCAATCGAGCGTAAGGGAGGCGTCGATGCGGTAACTAAGGATCTTGTCTTCGGGCTGAGTACTGGGAGCGCCTACCGCGAAACTGGCCCACGTATTCCAATAGGAACGGCCGTCGCGGTCGACGATCTGGCCGGCACTGAGCTGCTCATAAGCGCGAGGGTCCCAGGTGACGCTGAAGTTACCCAGTTTCCGGCCCTGAATGATAGCGCCGAAGAAACCCGACTGCGCATCGTTATTAAGAAGATCGAGAACCAGGCGGGATTCGAAGCTGGTTAAAAGATTCGACACCACGGGCGACCATTGCTCGGCGAGCAGAGCGCCGATATCGGTCACATTCTTTGCGGTGTCACTGGCGCGGACCTGGGCCAGCAACTGGCGAGCGCTGGATTCCGTGAAAAGAAACACGGCATTGACGAAGTGCTCGTTGAGGTTGGGGGACCCGATGAAATTGCTCAAAGACTTCCGCTCCGACCGATTGGGGGGAAGCATGAGAACCTCTGCGTCCCCACCGTCCGTATCGGCCGTGAATACAGCGGTAACCGGGCTGCCGTCAACGGGTTTGCCGAAGATCAGATAGCCGCTGGTGAGGAAAAACTGAGCGCCGTGCTCGGAGATTTCGAGGTCGCGGACGCGATAGCACTGGGTCGGGTCGAGGCCGGCACCGATCAGGGAATTGCCCAGATCGGCAGCCGGTGTCTGCGCATACATCGTACCGGAACAGACCAAGGTACCGGACCAGGCCAGAGCCGCAACTACTACCAGAAGCTTCATTACAAAGGAAATTATCTCAGGAGAAACCGAATGCCGGGCTGTCCCGTCCTTTCGTATCATTAATAGAGTATGAAAACCTGGATCGTCGCATCTCTGGCAGCGGTTACGCTTATCGCCGCGATCTGGGCGCAGGACGGTCCCGCGCCCTCGGGAAGCGAGACCGTCGCTCCGCGCAAGAAAGCTAATTCCACCGCCGCGCCTGCGGCTACTGACAGCGACCAAACGACGATCCCTTCGAAGCTGAGCCCGAAGGCGACTAAAGATCAGACGCCGGATTCGGATGTGAACTTCACGTCGGAAGCCAACATTGTCAACGTGGACGTCGCGGTACTCGACAACAAGAACAACTTCATTCCCAACATTCCGAAAGAGAAGTTTCGCATTCTGGAAGACAACGTCCCGCAGACGGTGACACAGTATGCGATGGGCGAGGCGCCTATGACGGTGGCGATGCTGATCGAATTCAGCGCGCGCTATCAAGCTTTTTACAGCTCGGGCTGGCGGGAGACTCTGACAGCGTCTTACGGTTTCGTGCAGACGCTGAAGCCGCAGGACTATCTGGCGATCATCGCTTACGATATGCGGTCGACCATTCTCAGCGACTTTACCAACGACAGGCAGCAGACGATGGAGGCCATGTCGCGGCTGCGGATCCCTGGTTTTTCCGAGAGCAACATGTTCGATGCGCTGTCGGACACGGCGGAACGGATGCAGAAGATTGAAGGGCGCAAAGCCATATTGTTGATTGCCTCCGGCCTTGACACATTCAGCAAACTGACGTTTGACAAGGCGCGGAAATCGCTGCAGGAGAAAGGCGTGCCGGTCTATTCGATCGAGATGCTGCAGATCGAGCGTATGATGGCGGACGCTTCGGGGCGCATGGGCGCCGTTCAGAATCTCGACTTTCTGCAAGGTGACAACGAACTGAGGACCTTCGCCAAAGATACTGGCGGACAGGCCTTCTTTCCACGGTTCACCGGCGAACTGCCTTCTGTTTTCCAGGCGATCTCGCAATCGATGCGCAACCAGTACTCTCTCGGCTATGCGCCCAGCAACACCGCTAAAGACGGAAAGTTTCGCAAATTGACGATACAACTTGTCAATCCAGGGACCAACGAGCCGCTGCGAATCGTGGATGAAAAGGGCAAGCCGATCAAATACACCATCGTTGCGAAGGCGGGATATACCGCGCCGCGCACGGTTGAATAAAGTCAAGAACTCGATTTGCCATTCTTTCAAATGGATGCGAATCCGTTGACAGTTTCGTGACGGGTCTGATAACGTCGTCCGGTCCCCATGAAAAAAGAAGCTCCCGCCGCCGCCCGAATTTTGCTCGTTGACGATAATGCACGTGGCCTCGAGACCAGAAAGTTGATTCTGGTAGATCATGGTTACAGCGTCGACACGGCGCGGACCGGCGAGGAAGCGTGGGAAACATTTCAAAGCAACCACTTCGACGTTGTGATGACGGACTACAAGCTGAGCGGGATGGACGGCTTCGAACTGATCCGTCGCATTCGCGCGGCGGACACGCCGACGCGTGTCGTACTGCTGTCGGGCTTTCTGGTGGGCTTCGACGAGAAGACCTCGGGCGCAGACGAAGTGATCCAGAAGAGTTCCCGCGAAGTCACAGAGATGCTGCGAGTGCTGAAGCGGCTTACAACTCATCCGCGCCGACGACAGCCGGCGTCAGCAAAAGGCATAGCTACGCCACAGGCGAAATCCCAAGCCGTTTGATTCGTTCTGCTCAAGTCGTCGTCATCCTTTCTCTTGCGCTTTCTCTCGCGGCTATCGGCTTAACAGCCGCTGCCCCTACAAAACCTGCTCCTGTGGCTGCTCATAAGAAAGCAGCGGCTCCTGTATCAACTGCCTCCGGCTCCGAACAAGCCATCGCGACGCGATGGATGCGGACACTCACACCGCGTGAGCGGATCGCACAGTTAGTGACGATCGGCTTCAGCGGACATCCGATGAATACGCGGACTCGCGAGTACCGGAAGTTCGTCCACCTCGTATCCCAGGAACACGTGGGCGGGCTGATTCTTGTCAACGTCTCGAACGGCCGCATAGTACAGAAGGCCGACCCCCTTGAAGCAGCCAGCTTCATCAACCGGATGCAGCGCCTGGCGAAAGTGCCGCTGCTGATCTCGGGCGACTTCGAGCGCGGAGCTTCGATGCGCGTCGACGCCACCACACAGTTCCCTCACGCGATGGCGTTCACGGCCTCGCGCAACCCGAAAGAAGCCTTCGAAGAAGGCGCGATCACGGCTCGTGAAGCGCGGGCGCTTGGTGTTCAATGGCTCTTCTTCCCCGACGCCGACGTCAACAACAACCCCGACAATCCGATCATCAACATTCGCTCGTACGGGGAGAACCCGCAGGACGTCTCGGCTTTCGTAACCGCCTTCATTCAAGGCGCTCACTCGGTGCCGACTGCCAAGGTGCTGACAACGGCGAAGCACTTCCCCGGCCATGGCGACACGGCCACGGACACACATCTGAACCTCGCGACGATCACGGGCGACAAAGCCCGCCTCGAAGAAATCGAGTGGACTCCGTTCCGCGCCGCCATCGCGGCAGGGACGGACGCGATCATGACGGCGCACATCGCCGTGCCTGCCCTTGACGACCCCGGCATTCCGGCTACTCTTTCGCCGAAAATTCTGACCGGCATTCTCCGTGAAGAGCTCGGCTACAAAGGCATCGTGGTTACGGATGCGCTCGAGATGGGCGGCATCGCCCAGGGCTTCTCGACCGGCGACGCGGCGGTGCGAGCCATCGAAGCAGGGGCCGACGTCCTGCTGATGCCGCCTGACGGCGAAGTGGCCATCAACGCGGTGGAAGCCGCGGTGAAGAGCGGGCGGATCACGATGAAGCGGATCGACCAGAGCGTCAACCGGATCCTGCTGGCCAAGGCGCGGGTGGGTCTTGCGACGAAACGAGTGGTCGATCTCGACGACATCTCTTCCGTGGTGGACTCACCGGAGAGCGAGGCGGTAGCCCAGGACATTGCGGACAAGTCCGTGACGCTGGTCAAGAACACGGACAACATGCTGCCGTTGAAGACGCCGGCTACAACAGCGTTCTTCGCACTCGTCGAGGGACGAACCTCGGTGGAAGGACTGGCAATGGCAGCAGAGATCCGGCGGCGCTGCTGCACGAACGTGACGATTCTCGACTCTTCGATGTCCGATGCCGACCTCCAGGCGGCATTGAGCAAGACACCTAACGCCACGGAGTATGTGGTGGCGGCGTTCGCATCGGTGGCGGCTTATCGCGGCACCAATGCGCTGGCGGGCAACTTCCCGCAGTTCATTCAAAACCTGCTCGCGACGACAAAGCCGGTCGCGTTTATCGCGATGGGCAATCCGTATCTGCTGCGCAGCTTCCCGGATGTTTCGGCATACATCGCGACATACAGCACCGTGCCGCCGTCTGAAGTGGCGGTGGTGAAGGCGCTGTTCGGAGAGATCGCGATCAACGGCAAGCTGCCGGTTACGATACCGGGCTATGCGCAGTATGGTGACGGCATCAGTTTGGCGGCCTCTAAGGCGCCGGTTCCGTAATCTCACCTAAAAAACGGTCAGGGCGACTGCGGCGCTGGACACTCCTCCGACTGTGACGACCACCGGCTGAACGCCTACGGGCACGGTGGTCGGGATGGTGTAGTTCACTTGCGCGACTCCGGCTAAGCCGTTGGGCGTTCCGGCGAATGTGACTGGCGCGTTGATTCCACCTACTGTCACAGTCACGGGGAGAAGCGGTTTGGCGGAAGTGGAAGGCGTATCGCCGGTGGCGACGAAGGGCGTCTCGACACCATCGCCGGTCATGAAGAGAGTCACGGTCTGACCTTGCGCGCCGGTTGTGACCGAGGCCTGATAAACGGCGGGGGCGGCCACAGACACCTGGAAGTTGAAGGCAGCCACGTTGCCGTTGTTGTTGAGGCCGAGCACCGCCGTTCCGGCGCTGGTCTCGTAAGGGATCTGGATGGTGAGTTGTTGAGCTTCGACGGCGATCAGAGGAGCGGGCACGCCATTGACGGTAGCGGTAACGCCGGCGAGATTCAGGGGCAGCGGGAATCCAGTGGCCGTCTGCGGAGTATTCGCGAGTTGGTAGCCCCAGACTTGCGCGCGGGTTCCGGGGGCTACGCCTGCGGGCGGAGAAGCGTCATTGACGACGTTCTGGATGGATGTTGTACCGGGTCCGACGATGAGCGTTACGGGAACGTTGATGCCTTGTGGGAATGAGTTCGGCGATTGAACGGTTAGCAATGCCGTATAGACTCCTACGGGCAGGTTGGCTCCCGAGGCCTGAACGATGATCTGGCCGGGGCCGGAGCCGGATGTGGTGGAAACTGTGAGCCAACTGGTCATGCGGTTGGCGGGAGTTACGGTGGCGTTCCAGGTGGCTTCGCCGCCGGTGATGTTTACAGCGATGCTGGCGGTGGCGGTGGGGGAGGAATTGGCTACTTTGAGGACGAGCGGGCCAGCCGGTGCGAGTGAGATGGCGGACGGTGCGGGCGGCGTCGGAGTGAAGGGCACGGCAATGGCAGAGCCGATCTGACCGACTTCACTGTTGCCTACGATCGTGAAGTTCCCGGTAACAGGCGTGATGGTGGATGGCCAGCAGAGATTTCCTGTAAGAGTTCCGTAGGGAGCGAGGCGCGTGGTGCCGAAGATCTGCTGAATCTGATTAGAGAAATCGAGCGTGTTGGCGCTGAGGTTGGTGAGGTCGACTAAGAAGCCGTTGGTCTCCTGCACGACGAGCTGTTGAGAGTAAGCGCACGACGGATTAGCGGCAGGATTCAGCGCGACGGACGGAGGAGTGCTGGTCAGCGTCATCGAAGGATAGAGCGAAATGGAAGCGGGGCCGAGAAAGGAGACCGAAATTTGCTGGGTCCATGTTTTTCCCGGGGCGGTTCTTGTAGCGGCGTCGACTCCTGTGAACTGAAGGATGTGATCCGCAGGATAGGTCACGTTAGAGACTCCAAGCTGAGACTCCACGATGCCGTGGGCCGGGATGACGAGGCTGTTGAAGTAGGAAAGAGGAACGGGATTGCCGTCAAAGTTGAAGCCTGTTAGTTTGGTCGCGACACCGTTCTTTTCGATGAGCAGAATGTCGAGAAACCAGCCTCCACCGAACTGATAGAGGGGCGCGGGAGAGACGGAGGGAATGACAGCGGAGCCCGCCGGATAAGTCATCGTCACCTGAGCGGAGGCGCCGGAACTGTTGTATACGGTGTCGCCGTTATAGAGGGCACTGACGGCTCCATCGGCGGCGGCGAGGGATACTCCGGTGACGCTGAAGGTCGCTGAAGCGATAGATCCGGAGGGCACTACATTCACTGTTCCTGCCGGATAGTCATTGATCAGAAAAGTCACGGTGCCGGTAGGAGGCTTCATGCCGCTACCGGTGATGTTGGCGGTCAACTGGACGGTGCCGCTGGGGCTTACCGTGGTGGGGTTGGTGCTGAGGGTGGTGGTCGATGCTACGCCGTTGTTCCATTCAGTGACGAAGTTATTGACGTTGAGGGAACCGAGTCCGGTGACTAAGTCATAACCGGGTCCAGTGGAGTAACCGAGGGTACCGTTGACGCAGTTGGGTGAATTGACGAGGCAGGGCTCATTGTTATTGCCGGAGATGACGTCATGGAAGACGTTGGTTTTGGCCTGTGACAGCGCATAGATGCGCGGGTTGATGTTACCGAGGCCCGCCGTGGCCAGACTCTGATTCAGGAGAGCCACGACACCGGCGAAGACCGGGGTGCCGAGGGACGTACCGCCGAAGACGTAGAGGCCGCCGGAGGTTTCGACGAGGTAGCCGTCATGATCGGGCGAAGCGGAGAAGGCGATGTCGGGAACGTCGCGGGCTCCATCGGCGGGAACACCGGGGCCTTGCTGCCAGGCAGGCTTGGGAAAGAAGAGACTGGCACCGCCGCCGCTGGCTGCGAGTCCATTGCGCTCGGCAGAATCGTTCCATGCCACCTCAGGGATGTAAGAGAGGGCGGTGGCTCCGGTGGTGCTGTTGGTCGTGTTCCAAAATGTGGCATCGCCTTCGTTGCCTTCGTTGAAAGTGGTGCCGCCGATGGCAGTGATCTCCGGGATGCTCGCCGGGAAGGTTACGCCGAGGCCTTTGTCAGCGAGCGGAGTGGGGGTGGTGAAATCACATCCTGCGGCGCCGGAATCGCCGGAGGGGGAGATCCAGGTGATGCCTTCTGCGTTGGCCTGTTGGGCGAGGGAGCGGAGAGTCGGGTCATTTTCCTGCTCACATCCGCCGTAACTGAGGGAGACGATGGGGGCGATCGCGTTGTCGATGGCGTAGGCGACTGAGGTGATCACGTCAGTTGAATTCACGAAGATGATGGTGGCGTTGCGGGCGACAGCGCCGGACCATTCGAGATCGAGATCGGCTTCGGGAAGGTCGGCTGCGCTGACGCCGGGATCGTCACCGGCCAGGACAACCTGAGGCAAATTCGCGGAAAGGCCGAAGCGGGTTCGAAAAGCTGCGATGTCGGCTATGTTGATATCGGTCTGACCGGCGACGGCGATGGTGAGGCCAGTGCCATCGATACCGGCGGCGTAGAGCGGCGCGATGTTGTAGATGGTGGCGAGGTCATCGGGGGCAAGGTAGTGATGGCCGGTGGCGCTGGTGTAGTCGGGGGTGGCTTCGAGGTTGCGGACGTAAAGGGGGCTGAGATGGAAGTCATTGAGTCCTCCAATGGAGGCGACGATACCGGAGAGAGCTTCGGGAATGCTGGGCGCAGTGGCGTTGGCGTAGTGCTGCTTGCCTGCGACGGTGTAGCGGTGAATCTCGGTGTGGAAGCTACCAGAGACCTGAGCGGCGGTACCGCGGAAGGAGACAAATGCGCCGCCGCGGGCTGCGCTATTCACGGTGAAGCCCTGGGACTTGAGCCACGCGGAGAGTTTGGCGATGTCAGAAGTGGAGGCACCGAAGCGATCGGCGAACTGTTCGGGGGTGAGCCAGCGGTGGTAGTTGGGCGAGGCTGGGTTCTGCTGATCGGCGAGAAAAGATTCGACGGCGGGGGAGAGTTGAAGGCGGAGGGTGAGGTTATTGAGGGCGAGATCGGCAGCGGCGGGACCCAGGTCATTGCTGGGTTCGGCACCGGGTCTAACCTGAGATTTCAAAGTCACCGGGCGCGCTGAATCGATCGGCGTGATGATGCGATCGGTCGCGGCCTGAGCTGATATGACGATCAGTGAGGCGAGGAGTAGCTGTTTCCCTGGCATAGAAGTGAATTTGCCCACAATAGCATTAAAAAGAAATCAACATTTCCTGGGTTCGCTCGGAAATTTCACATTCTGTCAGCCTGCTTGCGGAGGAGTCGCGTCTGGTAGAAATCGCGGAGTGAGCGGGAGTACAGGCGATCGAAGCGGGCTTCGTAGCGGTTCATGAGTGCGGGCAGCCGGGACGTATCGCAGAGATGGCGGAGGGCGAGGGATGCGCGCGTCGGAATATCCACGTCCAGCTCCTGTGACTTACCGATCTCATGATCGAGGCCGGTCTTTTCGAGGATCCAGATACGCATCTGGCGCCAGCGGCATACGGCCATGTTCTCGACGTAGGAGAGCTCTATGCCGGTCTGCGGCTCGAGTTCCCGGATGAGTCCTTGCAGTAGAGCCTGAAAGCGCGGTTCCGATTCGCTATCGAGAACGAGCGAGTTGGCGAGGATCCCATGGCCGAGGGAATTCATGGACGAGATGGTTTTGCCTTCGGGCGTGATGGGTCCGCGGGATTTGGCGCCGTTGATTCGGGATGCGGCGCGTTGACTTTCGGTACGCATAAGTTCTCCTGGCACCTACTATGCGGTCACGCGGGTCGGGCTTTTATTTATATTCGAGTCAAATGACTGATAACTCAGCGACGATTTATTTTTTTGGGCTGTGAACGGGTTTTTGAGTAAGTCGATTTTTGGCCGATGCGTGGTACTCAAGGTCGTGAACGGAACGTTTCAAGACCAAGCACCGGGTGACAGCGACAACAGAGCAACGGTGCGCCCATCGAAAGTAACAGTCGAACTGGATGCGGCGCAGTTTGCGGAACAGAGGCTCGGGTTTGTACCTGACGCGAAGCAGCGCGAAGTTCTGTTATCGAAAGCGAAGCGGGGGATTCTGAACTGCTCGCGGCAATGGGGGAAATCGACGGTAGCGGCGGCGATGGCGGTGCACAGGGTGTTTACGATCCCGCGGAGTCTGGTGCTGGTGGCGAGTCCGGGGGAGAGGCAGAGTGCGGAGTTCCTGAGGAAGGCGGGGACGATGCTGATGCACATGGGGATTGCGCCGCGCGGGGATGGAGACAACTCGATCTCACTGCTGCTGCCGAACGGGTCGCGGATTGTGGGCTTGCCGGGGGTGGAGGCGACGGTGCGCGGATTCTCGGCGGTGTCACTGCTGCTGGTGGACGAGGCGGCGCGGGTGAAGGATTCGATGTACAAGGCGCTGCGGCCGATGCTGGCGGTGGGGCGCGGGGATTTGTGGCTGATGAGTACGCCGTGGGGGCGGCGCGGGTTCTTCTACGAAAACTGGGTTCGAGGGGGCGACGAATGGATGCGAGTGAGCGTGCCGGCGACGGAGTGTGAGCGGATCGATGCGGAGTTCCTGGAAGAAGAGCGGGCCGCGGCGGGGAGTGCGTGGTTCCGGCAGGAGTATCTGTGCGAGTTCACGGATGCGGGCGTGGGGTTGTTCGCTTACGACATGGTGGAAGAGGCGCTGGACGACGACGTTACGCCGCTGAATTTCAAGAGCAGGTAGGCCGGAATGGACAACCATCCGCGCCGGTGACAACACAAGGGGACGAGGCAGAAATTGGCAAATATCATGTTTTATATCGGGGTGGACCTGGGGCAGAAGCAGGACTATACGGCGATCGCGGTGGTGGAGCGGGGGGACCGGAAGAAATTGCTGGTGAGGCATGTGGAGCGGGTGCCGCTGGGGACGTCATACCCGAAGGTGGTGGATCTGGTGGGCGCGATTACGCAGCATGAGGATTTAGTGGGGCAGTGCTGTCTGGCAGTGGATGCGACGGGAGTGGGGACGCCGGTGGTGGATACCGTTCCTCGCAGATCTCCCAGAAGTCCCGGCGCTCCGCTTCCGTCAACGGCGCCATGACCCAGTCGTCGATCACCATCACATCGACGCGTCCCAGTTTTGCCAGCATATGCCTCAGACTTCC